>ERZ809407.1-NODE-1-length-260927-cov-12.177823_pt1 | contig 260927 bp, 166 predicted proteins | sample MGYA00520792_ERZ809407 | MGnify/ENA primary metagenome ERZ809407 (study PRJEB31576, sample SAMEA3212665) | Homo sapiens | biome: human-gut; feature: human gut; material: fecal | place: Sweden | collected 2012 ...
CAACGTTTTATTCGACTTTTAATCGTTTCGGTGATAGTATCGCTTAATAAAGTTTTATTAAGGATTCTTTCGAAAAGGAAAATAGGAGATTATGGCTCATTATCCAAGAATATGCAATTCCCGCATGACTTATTTTTTGTACCGTATTTATATAGAAAAAATGTGATTCCTTTTCGGTCTTTCGATTTTTGGACGGAGGATATTATGTATCGAGAATATATTTTTAGAAAGCAAGCTCCCTAAGATCTAATTTCTACCGAGATAGTTTATAATTGTGAAAATATGGCTCTAATTCTAAAAAATAAGTCAAAAGCGAAAAAAAGTGAGAGAATTAGTTTTCGATTTAAAAATAGAACGCTATATTTGTACAAGTAAAAGATAAAAAATAAAACACAAACATTTAAAATAATAAAATATAACACAGGCTTTTAACAGCAGTTTTAAACGTTGATTTAAACCACGAAAAACAAGAATCAACCATGATTAATTCAAATAAATTATAAACGAGTATTTACTAACCTTGATTATTAACAAACAAGCAGTATTATGAGAAGACAGGTGCTACTTCTGTTATTTTCCTTATTTGCTATAGTAGGTTTCGCTCAACAACGCACCGTAACGGGGACCGTTGTATCTGCCGAAGACGGACTGCCCGTTATCGGGGCATCGGTCCATGTCAAAGGCACCTCACAAGGAGCGACGACCGACTTAGATGGGAAATATTCTATTAAAGTCAATGAAAACGCAAGCCTAACATTCAGTTACGTGGGTATGCAACCGAAAACGGTGCAGGTTGGAAATCAATCTGTCATCAATGTAACTTTAACCTCGTCATCGACACAATTAGACGAGGTTGTCGTAACAGCGATGGGTATTCGGGAAGAAAAGAAAAAACTGAACTTCGCTGTCCAAAGTCTAAATGCCGACGAGGTTACTGCCGGACAATCGGCAAACTTCGTAAATTCTCTACAAGGGAAAATTGCCGGTGTACAAGTATCAGGGAGCGGAGGTTCACCCAATTCCAGTTCCCAAATCATCATTCGTGCGATTTCGTCCATCAACTCAGGACAAAATAACGAACCCTTGTTTATCATTGATGGGATGCCTATGCGTGGAGGCGGTTCGTCGGCCGGTGACATCAACCCGAACGACATCGAAAACATGACCGTATTGAAAGGTGCTGCTGCATCGGCATTGTACGGCTCGGAAGCAGCCAACGGTGTAATCCTAATCACCACGAAAAGCGGTAAAACCGGACAGATCGTCGTGAACGGTAGTGCCAGCGTACAAATCGATAACAGCGTAAGAATCCCTAAAATTCAACAGAAATATGCTCCGGGAAATCTCGGTTTCTATAAAGAAAACTCCGTAAGCGGAGGTTGGGGTCCTCTTCTGAAAGAAGGAGAAAGAACCTACGATAACGTCGGAAACTTCTTGGGAACGGGATTATATCAAAAATACGATGTGAACGCTTCGGGAGGAACAGACAAATTCACAGCTTATGCATCGTTCAACTACACTTCTACCGACGGTGTTGTCCCCGAAGATTACAAGAATCGCATGGGTGCTTTGTTAAAAGCAACTTTCACCCCTTCGAAATGGGTAAAAATCAATGCATCATTAAATTATATCGATACGAAATCCCGTTCATTCGGCAATAGCATGAGTTCTATCTACACTTGGCCTATCAACAACGATATGCGTGTGTACAAAACGCCATTGGGAAAACCGGTTTACAGCATAGAAGACGGTGGTCGTTACGACAATTGGAATGCCCTTACAGACGCCGATAAAATTGCAGCCGGAGTAAGCCCTTATTGGGGACGTTACGAAGACGGAGGGGAGACACAATCTTCACGTACCATCTTAAACGGATCGATCGAATGGACTCCCATAAAGGATTTGACCTTCACCGGTAAAATAGCATACGACAAAGGATATACAACTTCCGACGCCTACGCCAAACCTCGTTTCGATAAAGACGAACTGGACGAGAGCGTTATTTCCAAATATCTCTACAAATTCGGTTCTTATAAATTCGAACCCAGCCGTAGCGAATTGCTCACGATACAGGGATTGGCCACATACAAAGTAGATTTGTTCAAAGATTTCAGCATGAATCTGTTGGCCGGAGCCGAAATCATGATCAACAAAAGCTATGAAGCCACTATGGCGGGACAGGAGTTCGTATTGGAAGGAGACTATTACAGTTTCAACAATACGAATACCGAAAACTGGCTGAAAACGGGCGACTATCCCATTTCCTACTTCCGCTCCAAGAAAAACAAATATGGGTATTTCGGAGAATTGCGATTCGACTATAAAGGAATCGCCCAATTAAGCGGAACAGCCCGCTACGACGGTTCCTCTACCTTGAAACAAGCCGAAAAATCTTCCTACTTCTATCCTTCGGTAACGGCAGGTTTAATTTTCAGCGAATTGTTCCACATCAGTAACGATTGGTTCAGCTATGGTAAAATACGCGGGAACTGGGCACAAGTCGGGAAAGATGCTACTCCCAACAAATTTACCAAAGCCTATCGGGAAGCCTCTACATTCCCCGACGGAGGATATAGTGTCGACCCAACAGCTTCTTACGCGATTACGCTGGAACCCGAAATGACAAAGTCGTGGGAAATCGGAGCCGATTTAAGATTCTTCGACAGCCGCACCCGTTTAGATGTAGCCTACTACTCGACTACGGTAAACAACCAAATCGTAACCGTGAGAGTTTCGCCTTCATCGGGAACTATTCTACAAGTCCGCAACGAAGGTAGTATCGAGAATCACGGTGTGGAAGCTACGTTAAGCCAAGACATTCTTCGCAGTAAAGATTTCGAATGGACCGCCAACCTCAACTTCGGGTTGAATCGGGGTGTCGTAAAATCGTTACCCGAAGACGTGAGCGAAATTCAAGGGACTCAGTTCAGCGATATCTATACTACCGCCTATCTAAACGGTTCGACGACGGGTATTTCAGGCAAGGACTATATGCGTGCTCCCGACGGACAAATACTTATCGACGAGGACGGATATCCCATTATCAACCCGGCCAAGAGCGTATATATCGGTAACCGCGAGCCCGACTTCCTGATGGGATTGAGCAGTACGTTCCGATGGAAAGACTTGACTGTATCGTTCTTGCTGGACGGACGTGTAGGAGGAGACGTATATAACGGAACCGCACGCTCTCTCTTTACCAACGGTATGCACAAATCGTTGGAGAACTACCGTAACCGCGAAGTAGTCGTAAAAGGTGTAGTCGCACAACCCGACGGAACTTATGTACAAAACAACAAGCCTATCATTTTGAATCAGACCAACCTGAATACCTATTTCTATGGCGTAAGCTCCAATTTTATCGAAGACGGTTCTTATCTCCGATTGAGTTACGTCACCGTAGGATATGATTTCACACGGTTCTTGAAAAAAGGGAATCCCTACATTAAAGGATTGAGAGCTTCCATTACAGGCCGCAATCTCTTCCTGTTGACCAAATATTCGGGTTCTGATCCGCAAATTTCAACTTCGGCAGCCTACGGTACAGGAACGATGGGTATCGACAATATGTCTATCCCGGCCACCCGCAGTTTCAATTTCACTATAAACGCAACATTCTAACATCAAGGAACCATGAATAAATATAAAGTTATCATATTATCGTTGTTAATCAGTTTCATGGGCGCAAGTTGCGAAGACTGGTTGTACGACAACGTCAACGAAGATGCCGCTCATGAGGTTCTGCCCCAACAGGTATTGCCTGTCGTGCTGTTCTACTCGGCTCAACTTCAATTCGACCATGCCGAATACGGCGCTTATCTGACCCAAACATTGACTACCGGCGGACGTAACCAAACGTCGAGTTTCGCTTACAAATCCGGCTGGGGCGATTTCCTGACGATGAACCGTCACCCGCAATGGCGTCGCCACTTCTACGATATCGGTGTCAATGCCAAAGAAATCATCGACGAGGCTCACGAAGCACAAGCGTGGAATCTGGAACTCATCGGCCGTACCCTTCGGTTAATGTCCACCCAAATGACAACCGACCTGTTCGGAGACATGCCTCGTTCGGAAGCCTATGAATCGAACAGTCCGCACTACGATACGCAAGAAAGCATCTACGAGTGGATGAATCAAGAAATAGAAGAGCTGATAGGCATGTATGAAGATCCCACTTATACCGAAGCCGCGACCAATATACCTATCGATCAATCGATCGACCGGGTCTTCGCCGGAGATCTAAATAAATGGAAACACTATACCTACGCCTTAAAAGCCCGGTTACTGCTTCGCAAATTGCCGAATTGGGAAAACAATGCGGCGACATGCCAAGCCATCATTACAGCTGTCAACCGGGCACTCGAAGGTTGGGAAGATGTACTTTATCGTTTCGACGGCGGTAACGGAGCCCAAAATTCTCCGTGGGGCGAAGCCTTCGGATCGACCGAACAAGGAGGTCTCGGCTGGGAAGGACGTGGCAACATGTTGAATTCGGCTGTTCCTACCAAATATTTCATGGAAAATATATTGGGCGTATTCGAATCGCATAACAACCTGAAAGGCTGGGCGGAAGATCCTCGTATCCTCGCTTTCATGAGTGCACGGCCGGGACCCTCGGGAACAAGCGATTCCGGTACTGAAATGCGTTATCTCGATACCAATATCGGTATGGACGTTTCCTACAAAGTGGATAACTACCCCACCTTGTTCCCCGAAGTCGACGGCAAGAAAGTTTCGGTCTATACGCAAAACACAGGTTATGTTCCCCTCTTCCTCGAAGAAGAACTCCTGCTTATCAAAGCCGAAGCTACTTATTGGAGCGGCGACAAGCCGACGGCCCGTTCATTGACCATGCAAGCTGCCGAAATTAATTTCGACCGATTCAATCTTTCCTCGATTTATGGAAGCAGTTATACCCGCTATCGCAATAACTATTTGGGGAATGAAACCGGAACAGGAAACTATGTAACTACCTACTTCCCTGCCGACGGATTCAACATCGGGCACATCATGCGTCAGAAATATGTTTGCCTCTATCTGCAACCCGAACAATGGACCGATATGCGTCGCTACAATTACAGTTGCGAGGAGAACGGAATACAATATGACAATACCTATGTATATCCCGGATTAAAACGGCCCAATAATATTTATGAAGCTCATTGGGGAGACGATCCCAAAGCATGGATCAACCGTATCAACTACGACCCCGAAACAGAAGAAAAATACAACAAAGCCGAATTGGAAAGACTAGGCGCATACAAAAACTATCAATGGTTGCGCAAACCTATGATCTGGCAATAAATAGAAAAGAATCGAAGTATTACAACAAATAATAACACTCGATATGAAAAACAAAGTAAAAATAGCGTCTCTTCTGCTGGCAATCGCCGGATTATCGGGTTGCGAAATCAACGACCCTGTAAACGATTGGGCAGACTTGGGACAACAAACCGCATACGTTTATTGGGAGCTGAAAGATGCCGTGAACGCCGGTAGCGACCTCGATTTCAGAGTTTACTATTATGCCGACGGCAGTACGATAGAGAAAGCCCAAGTTTGGTATGGAGTGAGCAGTACGATCAATCGTGCCGTTACATGCCCATACATCAGTTACACCTATACCGAAAGCGAGACCGACGAAGTAGTCGCCTCGCATTTGGTGAAAGAGTTCGATCCTCAAACCGTGTCGTGGGACGATGCCAAGTCGTCCTACATTCTCGACGCCACTTTCCCGGTCTCCTCTTCATGGGCTAGCGTGACATGGGCCAGTGTAGGAAGTTCCGATTTTACCGAAACTTTATTCAAGACCTATTATCCCGGCGATTACGAGACCAACTTCCGGGAGGCTCTAACCACTCAAATAGAGACCGATTACCACGGGAACATGAAAAAAATCGTTGTCGATGGATTCATGAAAATGACCGAAGAGGAATATGAGGCTCTCTTCACGAAAACGACCAACGAAGCCAACGAAGAAGTATATGAAATCACCGACGAGAATAAAGCCCGGCTCGATGGCATCGTTGCAGCTCTAACCACGCCCGAACTCATCTTCGACGGCAAAGAATACGGAGTAAACTACAATTGCACCTATACGTTGAGCGCAAAATTCCAAGTAAGCGACTCCAACGGTGTGATAAGCAATACCGATATTAAAAATATTACTGTCAACTAATAGAAACGGAAAGAACAATGAAAGCATTAAGAAATATAAGTTTGACGGTTGTCTTGTTGGCTTCGTTATCTGCTTGTATGGAAAACGATCCCACTTACAATGTATATCCCAGTGACGATGTAGCGTTTACCTACCACATCACGAACGAAGGATACGAACTCGACTATCTGGTAGGTTCCACCATACAGTTTACCAATACATCGGCCATCTCGGGTACATGTACTTGGGACTTCGGCGACGGGGAAACTTCGACCGACGTTAATCCTACCCATACATACAGTTTACCCGGACAGTACGAGGTAAAATTGACCGTAGGCGACGACTATACGACTCGTCCTTTGCTTATCAACGACATTAAACCTACGATCGTCGCCAAAACGGAAGATGATAGAATATGTGTCATCAACGACGTCGAAGTGACTTTGGAAGTGACCTTACGAAATCCGGCCGCATCGGAAGAACCGGAATATACATGGGTATTGCCCGAAGGAACAACCTTGCTCGATCACCCGGAAATAACAGGTAATACCTATACCGGCGAAAATCCGGGCCGATTAGTCTTCAAAAACATAGGTTCGCAAACCATCACGTTGAAAACCACTCTCGGCGGACGTGCGCTCCAAGATGTAAAAGCCAATGTACAAGTAGGTACGCCCAATGCATCGAAAACGCTCTACTATGCGGTAAAAAGTGGAAACGTAATGGCCTATAAGCTGGATTATAATGTTCCTGAGGGAAGTAATAACTCTCCCTTCGACTTAGGCGTAAAAGCGGGAGCTCACCCTCTGAATATGCTGTTCCATAATGAAGTTCTATTCGTGCTCGACTGCGGTACACAATTCTCGTATGTCAACGATGAAGATGGAACCCGGGGTGACGGAAAAATTACAGCGGTAGCCAAAGACGGGAGCAGTATGGAAACCGTTCTCTCCAACGTCGGCAACGCCGCCTTCAACGATCCTTTCTACGGTTGGATAGACAACGAACAAATCTATTTCGCCGACCGGAATACAGGTATCCGACGCATCGGTGTCAACGAACGTAACTTGGCACTCAGCACCAGCGATGCCAAATACGATTATTTCGTTCAGAACAATCGGCTCGAATATTACGGTAACCCGTGGCAATACGGTGCAATGAATGCCTGCTTCGCCAAAGCGGACGGATTGTGGTATTGGGGCAAAACATACGGCGGAGGCGGTATCTTCCGTTTCGCAGAAAGCGATATCAGCCCTGTGGACATCAGTCGAGGAACCAACCCTCCCTATGCTACGATTTTCCCCGATGAATTCGTGAAATCGTTCGTGATAGATGCCACCAATCAAATTTTATATGCCGTCATTCGAGACAAAGGGCTCTATGCCGTTCCTTTAACAGATATTACGGCCAACGACGCGACAAAGACCAACACGAAAGCCGAGAGCAAATATCTCGTAGCGAGCTTCAAATCGGACAGCGAAGGAAGCGTAGGAGAATATGTCGATGTCTGTCAAATGGTACTCGACAGCACCGACGGTTCGGTTTACTTCGGACTCCGTGCCGAAGAAGGCAGCTCGGAGACATCGGGAGTAAAACGCTGGAATCCCACGACGAAAAAGCTGGAAACTATCGTATCGGGGGTCAATGTCTATGGTATAGCACTGAACAACGAGTTATCGAACCTATTCTAAAAACAAAAGCCTGATAATTTTCCGCCGGTCTAACCGACCGGCGGGAAAAAATATCTTAACTAATTAGATATGAAATACATCGCAAAAATAGCAATCGTACTGTTTACCTTTTGGTTAGCTATCCCGACAATCGCTCAAACTCCCAAAAAAGAGGTCAGAGCATTCTGGTTATCGACCGTATGGAGATTGACGTGGCCGAAAACTACCGTTATCTCGAACACCGGAAATGCGCAAGAAATCCAAGAACAAAAAGACGAGTTAATCATGTTGCTCGACTCGGTAAAAGCAGCTAATGCCAATACCGTTTATTTCCAAGTGCGCGGCCGTTGCGATGCGATGTATAAATCCTCTTACGAACCGTGGTCGAGCGACCTCGTAGCGACACGAGGCATGGACCCGGGGTACGACCCCTTGCTGTTTGCTGTCGAAGAGGCTCACAAACGGGGTATCGAAATTCACGCATGGTTCAACCCCTACCGGTATGAAAGCGTACTGCACCAATGGGACGGAACGCCTCAAAATTATCGGGAATCTCACCCGGAATGGCTCTTAGACTATTCGGACGGTTCTATCTTGAATCCGGCAATGCCGGAAGTGAGAGACCATATCACCGCCATTATTCAAGAAGTCGTACAAAACTACGACATCGACGGTGTTGTCTTCGACGACTATTTCTACACGTCGGGGACGACCGACGACATGGACGACGAGTTATACCAGCAATCCAATCCCGACAACCTCTCTCGGGCCGATTGGCGGCGTCAGAATGTAAATAAACTGATCGCTCAGGTTTACCGAATGATTCAATCGGAAAAGCCTTATGTGCGATTCGGTATCTCTCCCGCCGGTGTATGGTGCACCGATGCCACGATAGCCGAGCGATACGGCGTTACTCCTACCCCGGTAGGTTCCGACTGGGCGTACGACGATATCTTCTGCGATCCTATGGCATGGATACAAGAACACTCTATCGATTACATATCGCCGCAAATCTATTGGACGATAGGATCGAGCAGCGACTACACGCTTATCGCCGAATGGTGGAGCCAAATCGTAAGGCAATTCGGTTGTCATTTTTATTCGAGCCATTCGGCATCCGATTTGAGCTCGGCCAAAATGCCATCAAAATACGGAAAAACGACAACCGGGACACTATCGTTCGATCTAAACGGAGAAAAAGTTTCTTCCAAAGCGCTCTCTCCCATCGAACGGAAAACAGCCGAAGAAAACGAATACATCGTCGATGGCGCAACCGCTTCGTTCAAAGGCTCCGAACTGGTCAATCAAATTAAAGTAAACCGCACATATGACGAAACGGGAGCCCCGGGAAGCGTATTCTACAACATGCGCAAGGTAACCCATACTTCGGGAATGCTCTCCTTGTTGCGGTCGGACGTTTACAAATACCCGGCTCTAATACCAGCCATCAGCTGGAAAGCTACCTCCGATCCCGGATTAGTATCGAATATCGCTTTCACTAACGGTCAATTATCATGGACGGGAGCAGAGGGTATGCGATACGCCGTATATGCCGTACCGGAAAATGCGGCACAAACGACCGCTTGCCGGGATGCCCGCTATCTGTTGGGGCTCTCATACAGCACCAACTATTCCATACCGACAATTTATCGCACGGGGTATACATACGCTGTTTCCATCGTCGACCGTTACGGAAACGAGTATGCACCCTTGTTCATGGGAGCCACGGCAGGTACAAGCGAAGCCGTGACATTAAACACTCCGATAAACAACGGAACGGCCATAGGCAACTACGAGTTTACGTGGAGCAGTGTCGCCGATGCTTCCTATTATATAGACATTGCCCGCGACGATTTATTCACCGACCTCATACTCTCGCGGGAAACTACCGGTACTTCTTTCCCTTCGAGCTATCTGCCCGACTTGGAAAAAGGGACTTATTACTGGCGGATTCGTACACGAAAAGCCAACTGTTCGGACGGTATCTCTGCCGTATATGCATTCCAGTCCGGTCCGTTCGAAATAGAATCTCCGACCAAAGGAGCCACCGAAGTGTCCGTCACGCCTTCTATCACTTGGACCGAATATCCAGACGCTACGGAATACCGACTCGAAATAAACAAATACGACGACTTCCGCTCTATGGGTAAAGTTCTCGACCAACGATATAGCGAACACTCCATTACCCTCCCCGAAGGCGTATTGGTGGGAAATACGAAATATTACGCACGCGTAACCGCATACGCAGGCTCGACAGAAAGTATCAGTAAAACGACGAATTTCACGACAGAATCGAAAGTACCGTCCATACCGGTCATTCTGTATCCCACGCAGGGAGCGACGGTCGAAGCCACGTCCTTACAAGTACGCTGGGCAGAAGAACCGTTCGCCAGCACCTTCCGTATCGAATTACACACCAACGACCAGTTTACCCCGATACGAAACGTAAAAAGACAGACCGTAAACGCATTCACTTACGAAACGGAATTCGACAACTTGACCGACGGTACATGGTATCTGCGGGCCCGCTCGGAATACGTAGGAGGCGAAACGGAATATTGCGATACAATATCCTTCACTTTCAAAAATTCATCGGGTATGGAAACTCTCGAAAAGAGGGGTAAATGTTACGTCATACAGGGTGAGAATCCCGCTCTCGTCGTAGGAAACGACGCACGCCACATAACGGTCGATGTAGCCAACTTATCCGGACAAATTATCGGGCGTTTCGCCGATATGGAAAATCCGGCAGCAGGAGACCGTATCGAATTGAGCGGGCTTGTACGTGGAGTCTATGCGGTCATCGTCCACATCGACGGGAAAAGAGAGATATTGAAATTTATTCACTAACAATCTGATATATTGAATTATGCAATATAATTTTTCATTTATTTATTCATTTAATTTATTTTTATCATGAAAAGATTATTACTTGGGATGGTTGCTGCATGTATGGCAACATCGATGGTCGCTCAAGATCCGGCGACGTATGAAAAAGCAGGTGAATACACATTGGAAAACTTGTGGATGAAAGCTGCCACTACCGGGAATAATATGGGAGTAGCCGATCAGTTAGGTGGAGCTAACGACTCCCGTGGTATGACAGTTAAAGGAGACGAAATGTTGTTTGCGTACAGAGCTGCTTTTACGGGTATCAAAATCTATGATTTGAAAACCGGAGATAAGAAACGTGATGTTCAATTCAACGCAGAAAAGTTTAAAATCACCTACACTTATACCAAAATCGATACGATCGTAAACACTCCCGGCGACACGACATTCCAACAGACACCAATGGAAGAACAAAAAACGCCCGGATTCCTTTGCAACGATATTCAGGTAGACGATGCCGGAAACGTAGTTGTATTCAACATGTCCACTGCATTGAACGGCGAAGCTATCGGCGTTTGGAAAATCGACATGACGAGCGGAGAGCCCACCAAAGTAATGGAATTGGCCAACAAAGATGGTCTGCTCGACGGCTATCGTGTCGACTATTTTGCCGTGAAAGGCGATGTTACGAAAGATGCTATCCTCATGTTCCCGGTCAGCAGCGGGAAATATGTGATTCGTTGCGATATTAAAGACGGACAATTAGCCGGACAAACAGGTGACTATGAAGGCTATAATTTCAAAGTTATCGAAATCAAATCCTATTACCCCGCAGAAGCTGTCGATAACGGAACCGGACCTCGTGTTTCAATCATCGATAACGACTACTTCTATTTGGACGGCTTCAATAGTGCAGCATCTCTCTACGACATGAGCGGTTCTTTGATCGAAAGCGTAGGTGATGCCCCCGAAGAATGCGCTATCAAAAACGTAGGAAACAACGGTATCTCTGAATTTACATTGAACGACAAACCTTTCTGCGCATACGTAATTTCCAATACGGCCACGACTCCTGCCCAAGCATGGAATATTATCGAAATGGGCGAAGGTCCTACATTTGCCGGTGCAACTTATTACTGGACATTCCCGCAAGGTGGTATGGGCGATATTTCGAACCCTGTTCGTACCGCATTGCCCCGTATCGCCAAAGTAGCCGACAAAAACGGTAAAGAAGCTGCTTATATCGCTGTCTACGCATCGGGTAGCGGAGCTGCCGTTTACAAAATGACTCCCGACGGATATGACAATGAATCTGAATCGGGTATCGCTAATGTAGCTACCGACAACGTGAAGATATTCGTAAGCGGCGATGCCATTTATTTCTCTGGCATGGCAAACGCTGTCGTTTACAACTTCGCCGGACAAAAAGTAATGGAAGCCGCCGGTGTACAATCTATGGCCGCTCCTGCCGCCAAAGGCATTTACATTGTAAAAGCGGTTATCGACGGTGTTGAAAAAGTTCAAAAAGTCGTTGTGAAATAAGCCCTTCGCACTGAGCGACATTTAAATCTATTTCTTAGAGGAAGGGCGGTATATGGCTATATATCGCCCTTCCCTTTACCCTTCCCTATATAAAAGTTCAAAAAATATTCAATCTGCCTATCGTATCTCAAAAGTAAATGAAACTCCGAAAAACGGGAGATTCGAGGATAGGATTTGAAAAAGAAACTGAAATTCATTCTATCTATATCGATTAAAACATTTCTAAACCAATCCATTTGTATTAAACGGTTGCCCCTATGAAAAAGATTTTTACACTTTTCGCAATTTTTGCTTGTTTACCCATACTGCTCAGTGCCAAAGGCCCGGCAGTTATCGGTGGCAGCACCTACACGGCCGATACCCTCTCTCATTACAAAGTAGGCCCCGGAACCTATTACACCGCCATTCATTTCTATGGTCCCAAAGACATGAGAGCCTTTTATTTGGAAATCGACGCTACCAATCCTTATCTCTCTTTCCAATCGGTCTTGGGTCGGGATTCGTTGGTTACGTGCGAAGGCATTACCAACATGGCCGCCCGAAAAAGCAAAGAAGGCAGCCGTTATTTCGCCGGTACGAATGCCGACTTTTTCGCTACTTCGGGAGCTATCGGAACTCCGGTACACGGATGTGCGGTAGAAGGCCAATTGGCGAAAGTTCCCGTATCTTCGGGCCCTCAAACATCTTTCACGACAAACGACGAATGCTTCATCTCGTTCGTCACTTATGCCGGTGAACTCACCCATAACGAAACCACATATACCATACACAACGTAAACGGAAGCCGAAGTACCGATCAATTAGTACTCTACAACCGTTATGTCGGGAATTATACCCATACCAATGCTTACGGATATGAAATACCGGTAAGTCTCGCCGACGGAGAGAAATGGGGTCTGAACAAGACCATGAAGCTGAAAGTGGCAGGTACAGGTTCGGCTGCCGGAAACATGGCTATCGCCGAAAACGGAGCCGTATTATCGGGGCATGGAACGTCTGCCGACTTTTTGCAAACCTTGCAACCCGGCGACGAACTGGAAATAAAAATAATGCTCCAACTCGAAGACGGCAGTTACCCCGACATTAATTGCATGGTAGGCGGGGACCGTAAAATATTGGAAAACGGAGAAGTTCTCGAAACCGATTGGGCGGAACTTCACCCGAGAACGGCAATCGGTTACTCGGCAGACCGTAGCAAAGTGTACATGCTGGTAGTCGACGGACGTCAAGGCGGATATTCCGACGGCGCTACGACCAAACAAATGGCCGACATGATGAAATTCGCCGGAGCCGCCAATGCCATGAATCTCGACGGTGGCGGATCGAGCGGTATGTATATCGAAAAATACGGACAGGTGAACAGTCCCAGCGACGGACACGAACGCGCTGTCAGCAACGGTATCTTCGTGGTATCGAATGCCCCGGACGACAATACCGTAGCCGAAATCCTATGCACTTCGGCCTACTACTCTCTCCCCAAAAACGGCATATTCACACCCCATTTCATGGGATACAACCAATACGGGTATCTGATAGATACCGATTTACAAGGCGTTACATTGCGTTGCGACGAGTCTCTGGGATATATAAAAGGGACCGACACATTCGTAGCTTCGGGTGACGGCAAAGGAAAACTATATGCGACTTACAATGGCATAGAAACCTCCATCGATATAGTCATCAACGAGCCGCAAGGTCTTACGCTTCGACTCGATTCGGTCATTAACGACGGGCTTTATGAATATCCCATCGAAGTAACAGCCATCGTTAACGGAGAGAGTATGCTCATTTCTCCCGATGCATTTTCATGGACCGTTCAAGACCCGACGATATGTACCGTCACCGAGGGACTTTTAAAGGGCATAGCGAACGGTAAGACCGATATATATTGCCGTCAAGACGACTTTACCGACACGCTATCGGTAACCGTACAAATTCCCGACCGACGCAACAGAGCGATAGACGATTTCTCGGATGCCTCGTCATGGGACATCACCAACTCAGCATTGAAAGATATTTCGATCGTACCGACAGCACAGGGAACAGAATTGCGATATACATTCAGTTCAGGCCGCGCTCCCTATCTGCAAATCGCCAAAGACATTTACCTGTACAGTCTCCCCGACTCCATGCGAATCACGCTCAACACCGGAGCGACCCAAGTGAGTAAAATAGCACTGTCGATGAAAAACAATGCATCGAGTACTTCCACATTGACCGAATTCGAAAATATACCCCAAAATACCGACCATGTTATCTCGATTCCCATGAACGGATATTTCGAAAACTACCGCGACATGTCGTTATATCCCGTGAAATTCCAAAGTCTGAAATTATTTATCCTCGGTTCGTCTCAAACGGCAGGGAACCCATATACTATCGCACTCAAAGAATTTTCGCTCATTTATGACGGTATCACGGTAAACGTATCGAATCCCGAAATAGCTTCCTTGCTGCGGGTTTACCCCAACCCTGTCGAAGCAGGCGAATCTCAAATACATTTCGTTTTACCCCAAAATGCCGATGTAAACTGCGAATTGTACAACCTCGGCGGGCAGCTTCTGAACCGAGTAGAAATGGGACAAACGCCGGCGGGAGAAATTACCCTGCCGATAGGTAATTTGGCGAGCGGGACTTACCTACTGAAAATATATCGTAACGGCATCGCCGATAGCGTGAAAATCATTGTCAAGTAAAAAAATCAATATAAAAAAGTCATGAAAAAGATATTCAGCTTCCTTCTTTTCGGAGTATTGTCTCTCTTTATTTACGCTTCGGGAATAACCATCGGAGGCAAAACCTATGCGGTAGATACCATCGTACACTCGCACGATATAGGTCCCGGCACGAAATATGCCTTTTACGATATACCCGCCTATCCGCTTAAATTCCATGTCATGGAAGTGGACCTTACCAACCCATACGTAGACATCGAGACTTGCCTTAGCGGAGACAAAGCCGTCGCAACGGAGACTCCGTCGAGCATGTCGGCTCGCAACAACCGTCCGGGGCACGAAGTCCTCGGTGCGACGAACGGCGATTTCTATCAATTTCAAGACCCCATCGAAATAGGAATTCCCCGCAGCGGGCAATACCGTCGGGGCGAATGCGTGACGAATCCGGTAGGGCGCGCCTCATTCGTCCTCACTCCCGATCGGGTTCCTTACATCGACCGTGTAAACTTCGCCGGAACCGTACGTTCCGGCGATAACAGCCATCGGTTACACGCCGTAAACATGCAACGTCTGGAATGGGAAACAGAAACCGCCCCCAACTTCATGCTGCTATACACCAACGCCTACGGTACGGAAACTCACGCCACCACCGGCGGAACGAAGGTCATGCTGCATGCCAAAGAGGGCGAATTGTTTTTCGGAGCGAACAAAAACATCGTGTGCGTTGTCGATTCGGTTTTCGCCAATCCGGGCATATCGCCTATTCCCGAACAAAGAGCGGTCTTATACGGAGTAGGCACAGCCGAAACCTTTTTGAAAAGCCTCTCGGCCGGCGACGAACTGACTGTCTTTTTAGGTACAGATCTTGCCTCGACTCCGGGTTTGCTGACCGACTTCAAGGAACAAATGGGCGGAAGCGACCACATCATATTGAAAAACGGAGTCCCGGCCGACGTATGGGACGAAGAACACCCCAGAACATGCATGGGTATTTCGCAGGATAAAACCAAAGTCTATCTTATGGTAGTAGACGGCCGTCGGGCAGGATACTCGGCAGGGGCAACCCTCAGTGTATTAGGCGATCTGTTCCTTGCCATAGGCGCATACGATGCTGTCAATCTCGACGGCGGAGGATCCTCGGCAATGGTTATCAACCAACAAATAGTCAATCGACCTTCCGATAATAAGGAACGAGCTGTCGGTAACGGCGTACTGGTCATTTCAAAAGCGCCGATCGACGATGTTACCGCCCGATTGGAATTCGAGCCGATTCACTATATACTTCCCTCCTACTGTCGGTTTATCCCCCAAGTGACGGCATACAACCAATACGGATTGATCGTGAACCCCGACTTCAAGGATTATACGCTTTCCTGTTCCCCCGAAATAGGTTACATAGACGAGAGCAATGCATTCGTAGCTTACGGTAATCCGGGACACGGAACCATCACGGCAACCTACAATGGCATATCGGTGACAAAAGATGTAACCATACAAGAAACCGATTTCGCCATGCGTCTCGACTCCGTAATTTTGGACGGATACGAAGAGTATCCCATCGAAATATCGGCTATAATCGACGACAAAGAATTCGTACTGAATCCGTCGACCCCTCAATGGGAGGTCGCCGACCCGGAAATATGCGGTATATCGAACGGCGTTTTATCGGGTCTGAAAAACGGCGTAACGACTGTAACCGGAAAACTCGATGACTTTACCGGCTCTTTGAAGGTAAAAGTAGAAATACCGCAAACTCATATTCAACAGGCCGACCAGTTCACCTCCGGCTGGGAACTCACAAGTATCTCGGCGATAAACGACGTGGCTCTGACACCCCATGCGAATGGAGAAACAAACCTCGAATACACATACAAAAGCGGCAGACAGCCTTACATACAAATGGCTAAAACTTTCAGCTTTTACAGTATCCCCGATACATTCAGAATAACGCTCAACACAGGCGACACCAAATGTTCCAAAATAACCATGTCGATGAAAGGCGGACTTATGCCGACCTCGCAAATCATGGAATGGCCCGCAGTGAACCCCAACGAAGACTTCACCTACGAAGTCGCCATGAACGACTTCTTGGACGATAAAGAAGACCTCGGCAATTACCCCGTACAGTTCCAATATCTTAAATTTTTCTTGGATGCCTCCTCACAGACCGCAGGACAAAAATATAAGATTCGCATCAAAAATTTCGATTTGGTATACGACAAAGTCACTTTGAGCGTCCCAAACATTGCATTGGCATCCGCGTTACGAGTTTTTCCTAATCCGGTTAAAGCCGGTGAGACAGACGTATATCTGCAAATCGAAGAACCGGCCGAAATATCGGTACAAGTGTACGACTTGAACGGGAAACTGCTCGTCTCGAAAAATTACGGGAAATGCGAAAGCGGAATCATAGCCATACCCATTTCGAGCCTGCAACCCGGCAACTATCTGCTGAACATCAACAAAGACGGTAAAAGCGATGTCGCCAAACTGATTATCAAATAAATCACTTATTCACAAAATCATGAAAAAGGAACTATTCGTTTTCGCCTTATCTGCTCTATGCGGATTAAGTGCCGAAGCAACCATAAACATCGCAGGCGTGGAGAAACAGGTAGACACGCTGGAATGCCGTACGGTAGGGCCGGGCGTTCAATATGTGCGTATGCACATGCCCGAATATCCACTGGACGTCTATACCATGACTATCGATCTGAACAATCCGTATAACGATGTGGATGCTTTCATCGGGAAAAACCATGCCGGAAGTACCGAGGCCATGACCTCGGCATATACCCGATTGTCCACTCCCGAACATCAATCCATCGGATCGATAAACGGTAACTTCTGGATTGTTTCAGGACAAAATATGGACGACCGCCTGCTAGGACAACCGCACAGCGGTTGTATAGTGAACGGAGAAATAGCCACTGAACCGAATGGCTGGAACCGAGCCGGACGAGGAGACGAAATAGAGAAATTGCAGGAGATAGGATTCGTCGTACTCGACCAAGACAAAAAAATGTGGATCGACGACATGAATTTCGAGGCGAAAGTCATAAACGCCGCCAACGAAAGTTTCGCCATCGCCGAAGTGAACCGTATCCGCAATGAAAACGAAATTGTACTTTACAACCACTTTACCGGACAAACGACCAGCGACATCGATGGAACCGATGTACTCATCAAACCCGTCGAGGGAGCATCGTGGGGGCTTAACAAGGACGTGGAATGCGTCGTAACCCGTATCGTGCAAAGCAAAGGCGGAACCGAACTCGAAGAGGGTGAATATGCTCTTTCGGGAAACGGAACAGGTGCAGAGTTTCTAAACCAAATGAATGTCGGCGATAAAGTAAAGATAAATACAAAACTTACTACCCGCACTGACAATCTGATTCCCATAGCCGAGCAAATGCTCACCGGTAACGCTCTCGTCATGAGGGAAGGGAAATTGACTCCCCGAAACGAAAACGAAGCATATAACTCGCAAACCTATTCACGCTCGGGCATAGGCATGTCGCAAGACGGAAAGACACTCTATCTGATCGTTATCGATTACAAGTCGAGCACTTCGGTAGGGACAAACACGGCGACGATGTGTTACATACTGAAACAAGCGGGAGCTTGGAACGTGGCCAACATGGATGCCGGAGGATCGGCTCAGATGATGTTGAGAGGCAAGCTCGTCAACAACCCGGCCGACGGAAAGGAACGTCCGGTATCGAACGGATTCATGATCTTCACCAACGCTCCCGAAGACAACACGTTGAACAGCCTTGCTTTCGATAATTACAATTTGGAAGTTCCTTCCTACTCTTGTTTCGAGCCGACTATTCTGGGATACAACTCATACGGCGTATTGATCGATACCGATGTGCAAGAATTTACATTAAGTTGCGATGCCTCGTTAGGAACCATTTCTTCGGACGGAAAAAAATTCTATGCCTCGCCGAATGCGACTTCGGGTTACCTTCACGTCACTTCGGGAACAGCGACAGGAAAAATAAAGGTAACTGTAAAAGAAGCGGATATCGTCATGAAGAACAGTGAAATCATAGCCGACAAGGCTCACCCCTACTCTCTCGAAGTCATTTCTCATATCGGCGAAAACACGTTCACATACGACCCTTCGTCATTGTCTTGGAGTATCGAAGACCCGACTGTCTGCAAAATCGAAAACGGAATATTGACCGGAATAAAAAACGGAACGACGAACATTACCGGCAGCATAGGCAACTTCTCCGGGAACATGAAGGTAACCGTCGAAATACCGGAATCCCCCAAAATCCCGGCCGACGATTTTTCCGGCTGGACTACAAAATCCATCAGCTCCATCACCGATGCCGCCGTTACTCCTTCGGGGAACAATCAGGCCATATTGGGATTCACTTACAAAACCGGACGACTCCCATACGTAGAAATGGACAAAGCGATTACCCTTTACAGTATTCCCGATACCTTGCGCATGCTAATCAATAGCGAGATACCCGTATCGAAAATACAAATAGCCTGCAAAGCCAATGGCGACAAAGAGCAGTATCTCGAATACGAAGGAATAACAGTCAATGAAGATTATCTCATCAGCATTCCTCTATCCGACATCACCGGAGAAAACAACAGAGGAGGATTTCCCGTCTCTCTGAATTATATCAAATTCTATATCAACACGACCGGGACGATTAGCGGACAAGCCTATAAGATACATATCAAAGAGTTCTCTCTGGTCTATAACGGCATAGAAAGCGGAATAGACGAGACGGTGGCCGGTAACAAAAACATGGTCGTCTACCCGAATCCGATAACGGGCAATACCCTCTTCTTACAGGGAGAGAACATCGTTCCCGGTTCGTTGATACGCATATACGACCGAGTGGGGGCATTGATACTGGAACAACTACTCGACGAAACAGGAATCGTAAACATCGGCGACCAACAGCCGGGTGTATACATCGTGAACGTGCAAAATGAGCTAGGGACCCATGTATGCAAAATCGTTATTCAATAACTTAATTCATTAAAATCCATGAGAGTAAATTTAACCATAATCCTGCTAGCATGTATCGCATCGCTATCGGGACAGAATGTAAAAGTTACCAAACATTACGAGATAACCCCTTCGGTCGGACAATCGGCCTTCTATCCGATACTTAGTCCCGACGGGAATCGAATCGTATATACCTCTGAAAATTTTTCCGGCTTAAAATCATACGATTTTGCGTCAGGGAAAACCCAGATTATCACTACTGCCGAGGGAGCCGGGTTCGACCCGATTTTCAGCACCGACGGTTCAACGGTGTATTATCGGCCGCAAAGCATCATAAACGGACGTGTTCACCGATCTTTGAAAGAATATAACTTGATCGAGAAAGCCGAAAAACAACTTATCGCCCCAACCCGCGATTTGAAACGTCCGGTCGCCATCTCAGGCGGTATGGAAGTAGTGGCCGACAATAAACTTATGAAAAGTACAGGCTCTCAAATAAGCGGGAACTATGTCTATTCCATCATCAAAGAGGGAAAAATAATCGTGTGCGACGGTAAAAGCACCCGCATATTACGTCCTTACGGCGACAAAGTGGAAAGTTATTTGTGGACAGCCGTATCGCCCGACGGATCCAAAATCGTGACTTATGCCATAGGCGTAGGAACCGTTGTACTCGATATGCAGGGTAACATACTTGCCGAACTGGGCGACTACGAATCCCCTACGTGGTATGGCAACGATTTCGTTGCAGCCATGAAAGCGACCGACGACGGTCACCAATTTACTTCGTCGAAAATCGTATTGTTAGACTGCAACAGTAAACAAGTACACGATTTGACATCTCCTTCCGAAATGGGTATGAATCCGTCGGCCTCGGCCGAAGCAGGCAGAATAGTGTACAGCACGGTCGAAGGAAAACTTTTTATGTTGGAATTGAATGTAACGAAATAACCTCATCGCCATGAAAAAATATTATATCATTCTCATTGCCTTCTTGGGCTGTTTAGGCTTGCAAGCCAAAGATATGACCGGACTTAAAATTTACATCAATCCGGGTCACGGCGGTTATGACTCGGACGACCGCAATGTAGCCGTATATCCGTATGCACAAGGCGACACACTCGGTTTTTGGGAATCCTCGTCGAATCTGCACAAAGGATTGATGTTAAGAGAACTGCTACAAGAGCAGGGAGCTACCGTAGCGATGTCTCGCGTATTAAATCGGACGGAAGACGACCGAGGACTCGAAACCATCGGGCGGGAAGCCAGCGAATGGGAGGCCGACCTGTTTTTCTCCATACACAGCAATGCGACCGGCACGAGCCGCCGGGATAATTTCCCGATGATGTTGTTCAGAGGATATACCGAAAATCCGGTAAAGCCCGAGGACAAGGTAGCGGCAAAGATACTGTTCAAGCACCTTATCGAAAACCAAGTAACCTATTGGACTCAAACGGAAGAATATGTCGTGGGCGATTTTGATTTCTATCCCGACTGGAACAATGCAGGATTGGGAGTCCTCCGAAAATTAACCGTCACCGGGTTTCTTTCAGAAGGTTCTTATCACGACTATGTGCCCGAAACATATCGTTTGCTCAACATGGACTACAAATGGATGGAAGCATGGCATTTCACCAAAGCTGTCATGGAATACTTCGACACAGAAGGATTCACAACGGGAAATATCGCCGGTGTTATTTATGATAGTCGCATGACCCGTACCGAATCGTATGTACAACACGGAAGAGACAAGCAAGTGCCATTATGCGGAGCCACAGTAACCCTGTTGCCGAACAATATCACCTATACGACGGATAACCTATACAACGGCGTATACATGTTTAAAAACCTCGCTCCGGGTAATTACCAGCTAAAAATCGCAGCGGAAAACCATTACGATCGGACAATCGATGTAACAGTGACGGCCAATACAATAAGCTATGCCAATGTGGCTATGGACAGAGTGAGAAATACAGCACCAGAAGTCATCTCTTACAGCCCTGTCATGGAAAACGAAACAGACAGTATCAACTGTACGACTCCCATTGTCTTGAATTTCAATTGGGATATGGACACGGAATCTGTACAAAAGGCTTTCTCGATCGACCCGCCGGTAGAAGGGAACATTACATTCGAAGATTCACAGTACCGAATGGTATTTACCCCCACTCGTCCTTACGAGGTAGCTACCCTATATACCGTAAAACTCGATAAAAGTGCAAAACACCCGGGTAATATGTCTATGGCCGAAGATTTTTCCTTCACGTTCTTAACGCAGGGAAGAAACCAATTGAAACTATTGGCAGCCAGCCCCTCGGAAGGAGCGGTACTACACTATCCGAAACCGACGATCGAAGTAAGATTCGATAATGTTCTCGACCCTGTCAATATTCGAGACCTCATCAAATTACAGGATAGTGAAGGAAACGATGTCAGCATCAACTTGCGTTCTGCCAAATACAACCAGTTAGGAGACTCCTACGGGAACTATTATTTTACCACAGCTGCCGATTTGAAACAAGGACAAAATTATAAATTGAAAATAGATGCCTCGTTGCACGATGTGGAAAATATAGCGATCGTAGACCCCATCGAAATCAATTTTACCGCCGGAGATGTAAGCCGCTCCGAAACAGCCGTCGAGGAATTCGAAACTCCCGACATGATTACATTCGATGCAACCCAAAGTATCGGGACAACCACTGCAAAAGCGATTCGCTCTACCGCTCAAAAACTGTTCGGTAGCGCATCTTACAATTTCACATACACATTCAATGCAGACGAAGCTCACGTTGTATTCACGACAGACGATACATTCGGAAGTTCCACTGTGGTCGACAATACCCAAACTATCGGTATGCACATTTACGGCGATCTTTCTTGCGACGAAATATGGCTGCAACTATCCTCTGGAAACGATACACAAGAGATTTTATTGACGAATGTCGATTTCAGAGGCTGGCAATTCCGGGAAACCCGTTTGGACCAGCTGAATCCGGGAAAGGACTATCGCATAAGCGGTATAAAGATAACGAGAACAAAACCGTTCTTCTCCGAATCGGGTAGTTTCTTCTTAGACAATATGCTGGTATATACCTCCTCGGACATTCACTTTATCGCTACATCGAAAGCCATAAATGTTTATCCGAATCCGGCTTCCGATATACTAAAAATTCAGTCTGACACCTCCGTACAACGGTGGACCCTGTACAGCCTATCGGGAAGCTGTATCGCTACCGGTTCAGAAACAACGATAGATACCTCGAACATTCCCTCGGGAACGTACTTGTTGAAAATACAGACCGAAGGAAAAGAGTTCTGTTATCCGGTTTTGATTGTACATTGACAAAGGATTAAGAATATACGGGCGATAAAGTATAAACGATCTGCTTTGTACTTTACCGTCCGTATTTTTATCGTACTATTTTTAACAGAATTTTGATACTTTACAGTAAAATAAGTATTCTATTTGGAAAATGAAGAAAGATATTTTATCTTTGCATAAGATGCAGAAATAGGTTGTGCCTCAGTAAAATCGATGCTAACATTGTTTCTACTTTCGAACGGCACTATTCTCATAAAAGATAAACGACACTCGCCGATACGAAAATTAATTTTCATTACGGCCGTCTGTTTTATCTTTATAAAGAGTTGAATGATGCCAGAAAGCACATCTATCAAGATTTTTTATTTATGAAAGTTATAGCAGAAAGTGGTTCCACGACAACAGAATGGGTTCTCGTCGATGGAAAAAATGTTTTGGAAAGAAGTTTTACGGAAGGAATAAATCCCTTTTTCCAAACGAGAAGGGAAATAAGCCACAGTATCCGTCTCAATTTACCGGAAACTTTTTTTAAGAAACGATGGGAACGGGTCTATTTTTATGGCGCCGGATGTGCCAATCTGGATAAGAAAAACATTCTCGAAGCCTCGTTAGTAGCACAGTTCAAAACACCCATTTCGGCGGAAAGCGATTTATTGGCTGCCGCCAGAGGTTTGCTAATCGACAAACCGGGAATAGCCTGTATCTTGGGGACCGGTTCGAATTCTTGTCTATACGACGGAGAACGTATCATTAAAAACGTACGTTCCGCCGGATATATCTTAGGAGACGAAGGCAGTGGGGCTGCTATGGGACGACGTTTTTTAAGTGACTATTTAAAGAACCTTACTCCAAAGGACCTCTGCGATGCTTTTCATGAAAAATTCAAAGTTACTCCGGACGAGATTATGGACTCCATATATAACCACCCTTTCCCCAACCGTTCGCTTTCTACTTTCTCCTATTTCTTGAAAGACCATCTGGACAACAAATATGCTTTCAATTTAGTCTATGAAGAGTTGATGAGATTCTTCCAGAGAAACATTATCCAATATGACTATAAATCATATCCGGTTTATTTCATGGGTAATTTGGCCTATACCTACGCCGATATTCTCGATTTGGTAGCTAAGGATTTCGGATTGAATATAGAAAAAACGGAAAAAAGCCCTATGCAGGGACTCATCGAATATCACTCGATCTACGGGTAAAGATATCTCATTATTTCGGTTTATACTCATATGCAGGATCGTATCGACAGATTCTGCATATTTTTTTCTTGTAAAAAAGAGAGATGAATTCATATTAAAAAATACTAAATATATGTTCTCGAATCAAAAACATATATTATATTTGTATGAACCATAATAGAAAGGTATCTACTCATGAACTTTTAGCACCTAAAATAATGCTGTAAAAAGTTCTAACAAAGAGAAAATAGATTGACAAAAAAACAGGAACCGAAGTTTATCCATTCGAAAAACATGAAAGAGAACCGATATATTTTATCATTTATAATTTTCTTATTAGGCTCACTATCAATCCATTCACAAACACATAGAGACCTAAGAACGACTGTCGAAGAAGCACTTGTTTCTCTAAAACCCGAACACTTAGCCATCGGTGAAATAAAATTAGATACGCTTCTTTTAGAAAAGGGCAACAAACTTGTCGTTCAAATGAACGATGAATTTTCTTATCTTCCATTCAGAAAGGAACTCGTTAAACGAGCCTATGATACCATACGTTCTATTTTACCCCCGGACCTGAAAAAGAAAAAACTTTTCATTCTCACCGATGGATATGAAATAAGCGAATTGATTCCTTTCGCCGACAATCGCAAAAGATTCGAAATTCATTGCGAGCGGCCGATCGTCAGCCCGATAAAATGTCACTACCTTCCTACAAAAGGTTTACTCAACAGACATATCGCTCTATGGCAAAGTCACGGATACTATTTCGAACAATCCTTGAACCGATGGGAATGGCAACGTGCCCGGATTTTCGAAACCGTGGAGGATCTGTACACCCAAAGTTTCGTCATGCCGTTCCTAACCCCCATGCTTCAAAATGCAGGAGCCTATGTATTTTCTCCTCGTGAACGAGATACGAACCGGCACGAACTCATTGCAGACAACGACAATGCCGATACCTATTTCGAAACAGGAACCGAAAAGGTAAAATGGGAGAACGGCAGCACAGGATTCGCCCATACAGTCTCGGTCTATACCGGCACTCGAAACCCGTTCGACGACGGAAGTTTCAGACAAACAAAAACCACGACCGATCCTCGGAAAGAGATACAGGCCCATTGGTATGCTCCGATACCCCAAACCGGGAAATATGCAGTTTATATCGCCTACCGCACAGTCAAAAACAGCACTGACGATGCTTTATACACCGTATATCACAAAGGCGGAAAAACACAGTTCAAAGTTAATCAAAGTATGGGCGGCGGCACATGGATATATTTAGGACATTTCGATTTCGCCAAAGGTGAAAACGCCCATGTAGAACTCAGCAATCTTTCCCGAAAAAATGGAAAAACAGTCACGGCCGATGCGGTGAAAATAGGAGGCGGATATGGCAATATCGCCCGACGAGTAGACAATTCGCACATCGACGAGAATCCGGGAAATTCATCTATAAACTATTCCTATACGACAAGCGGTTATCCCCGTTTCACCGAAGCCGCCCGCTATTGGCTACAATGGGCGGGATTCCCCGAAAAAGTCTATTCCCCCAGTCAAGGGAAAAACGACTATACCGACGATTACAAATGCCGGGGAGAATGGGTCAATTATCTGGCAGGAGGTTCGGACATACTGCCCGACAGTTCAGGATTGAACGTTCCCTTAGACCTCGCTTTCGCTTTCCATTCCGATGCGGGCACAACCAAAAACGACTCGATAATCGGGAGCTTAGGAATTTATTTTACCGGAAAAGGGAGAAAGACCTATGGGGAAAATACTCCCAGACAAGTTTCTCGTTATCTCACCGATGTCGTATTGACACAAATCGCCGACGACATACGAGAGACTTATGAACCGGAGTGGAACCGCCGAGGCATGTGGAACAAATCCTATTTCGAAGCCCGTGTACCCGAAGTCCCTACCATGCTCCTCGAATTGCTGTCTCACCAAAATTTCGCCGACATGCGTTACGGGCTCGACCCACGATTCAGATTTTTGGTTTCCAGAGCCATATACAAGGGTATTCTAAAATTTATCGCCGAACAAAACGACTATGAATATCAGGTACAACCCCTGCCGGTAAATCATCTGAGAACGGAGTTCATCGGGACGCACGAAATAAAACTGACATGGCGTGCCGTCGAAGATCCGTTGGAACCGACGGCCACTCCCGAAAAATATATCGTCTACACCCGAATCGGAAACGGAGCGTTCGACAGTGGCACACTCGTATCGGACACTTCATACACGAAAAGTATAATACACGATTCGATTTACAGTTTCAAAGTCACGGCCGTAAATTCGGGAGGAGAGAGTTTCCCCTCCGAAACGGTGTCGCTTTGTCGCTGCTCGCAAGAAAAAGGCACGGTCATGGTTATTAACGGATTCGACCGGATAAGTGCACCCGACAGTTTCGAAATAGACACCCTCATGGCAGGCTTCGACACACGCAAGGACTTCGGAGTGCCTTATCTCTACGACATCAGTTTCATCGGCGAACAATATGAGTTTCGACGAAATATCCCGTGGATAGACGATGATGCTCCCGGATTTGGAGCCAGTCGTGCTGACTATGAAACCCGCATCATCGCCGGGAACACATTCGACTATCCGTATATACACGGCCGAGCCATAACGAATGCCGGATATTCTTTCCTATCGGCAAGCGACGAAGCTGTGACCGACCAACTCGTTGCCTTGAACGATTATCGTATCGTTGACCTCATTCTCGGAAAAGAAAAACAAGTGAAAATAGGCAGAGGCGTCACCGACAGAGCATTTAAAACATTCCCCGAATCCCTGCAAACGATCATTGCCGACTATTGTGAAAACGGAGGAAACATCTTCGTCTCAGGAGCCTACGTCGCTACCGATTTATGGGACAACGGAGATGTGAATGAAACCGACAAACGATTTGCCAATGAAATTTTGCACTATACATGGAGAACAGGACAAGCCTCGGTCAGCGGACAAGTGAAACCCGCAGCTTCACCGTTCCCTGCATTCGACACACTCCATGTCGAATACCACAATACGCTCAACGAAAATTGTTATGCGGTAGAATCGCCCGACGGGATAGAACCTTTCGGAAAAGGAAGTTATACCATACAACGATACGGAGAAAACAACATCGGCGCCGGAATCTTCTATCGGGGACAGCGTTATAACACATGCATTTTAGGATACCCGTTCGAAACCATCAAAACGGAAAAACAAAGGAATGAGCTGATGAATGCCATTCTATCATCTTTCGACCAAACAATAACCCATCAATAAGTTATGAAAAGAATTTATCTTTCTCTCTCGCTTTTATTGCTTGTCATTATCGGCAGTAGAGCCGCAAACTTCAAATTCGCATTTCTCACCGATATACACATTACCGCCGGAGATTCTATCCCTTACAACGATTTAGCCCGGTCGGTAAACCAAATCAACGATACTCCGGGCATTGAATTTGTCATTGTATCGGGCGACATCACCAATATAGGAGATCGCAAATCGATGGAAGTGGTCAAATCGCTACTCGACCGACTGAATGTCGAATACCATATCATTCCCGGTAATCATGAAACGAAATGGAGTGAATCGGGAGTAACCGATTTCGCAAGAGTATTCGGAAGCGAAAGATTCAAATTCGAACATGACGGTATCTTATTCATGGGAGTAAATTCAGGCCCCATCATACGAATGGCCGACGGTCACGTGGCGCCTCAGGACATCGACTGGATCAAAACGGAATTGGACAAAGCCGGTAAAGAAAAGCCCGTAATCTTTATCACTCACTACCCCCTACAACCGGGCGATGTAGATAACTGGTACGACGTTACCGATGCCATACGCCCCTACAATATCCGCCTCGTCATGGGCGGACATTACCACAAATATATGCAACTGGAATACGATGATATCCCCGGTATTCTGTGCCGGTCGAACCTACGAGCCAAAGAGAAAACAGGCGGATACTCTCTGTGTGAAGTCACCCCTGACTCCATTTTCATTTACGAGCATAAAATAGGTAATGTCCCTACCCGTAAAGGAGCATACTCCATGACCGGAATGAATTATCCCAAAAGCAATGCCGGTTATCCTCGTCCTGATTACTCGGTTAACAAAGAGTTCCCGCAAGTTTCGGAGCAATGGCTCGTCAGAAGCGGATATGAAATATTCTCCTCACCTGCCTATTGGGATAAAAAAGTTTACGTAGGCGATGACTCCGGGGCCATTTCCTGTTATTCGGCCACCGACGGCCGAAAACAGTGGAGTTTCAAATCGGATATGCGTATCATAGGGACACCTGCCGCCGATAAAAACGTCGTCGTATTCGGCTCTGCCGACATGAATATATACGGTCTGAATGCATCCGACGGCCGACTGTTGTGGAAAATAAACACCGAAGCACCCGTATTGGGAGCAGTTACCATACGAAACGGAATCGCCTACATCGGAGGCAGCGACCACAAATTTCGCGCAATCGACATTAAATCGGGAACTGTCGTTTGGAGTTACGACGGCGTAGAAGGCTACATAGAAACCAAACCCCTCGTTTACGACAATCTCGTGATATTCGGAGCATGGGATAAAAACCTCTATGCCCTCGATAAGAAAACAGGAAAAGAAGTTTGGAAATGGCACGAAGGGAAACCGGGTAGATTCTATTCGGCAGCGGCCGTTTGGCCCGTGGCGGCAAATGGAAAAGTATTTATCGCCGACCCCGAAAGAGCATTGACAGCTATCGATGCTTCTACCGGAAAAACCGTATGGAGAACCAAAGAATCGATGGTACGTGAGACCGTCGGCCTGTCGGAAGACAAACGGAGAATTTACAGTAAAACCATGAACGACAGTGTCGTATGTTACTCTACCACTACCGACTTCCCTGAAAAAATATGGGCTTCGAATGTCGGATTCGGATATGAGCACGCCCCGTCCATGCCGGTTGAAAAAGAGGGTGTTGTTTTCGGCAGTACCAAAAACGGATTGATGTTCGGATTGGATGCCCACACAGGCAAAGTACTCTGGAAACACAAAGTGGGTAATTCGCTCATCAGTACACTCGTACCGCTTTCTAAAAACAAATGCCTGTTTACTGCCACCGGCGGTGAAATAGGATTGTTGGTAATCGATTATAAAATAAACAAACACAAATAATTTTCCCTATGAAAACAATAAACTGTTTCATACCTTTTTCTGGTAAAGTTCAAGTTACCGAAACCATCAAAGGATTACGCAACTGCAAATATGTGAAGAACATATATTTGCTATCTTCAGAAAAAAGCAAAGAGCAAATAGAAGGTTGTGAAATACTGGACATTCCGTCGCTCAATGCCTCGACCACTATGAAACTTTTGGCAGCGTACAGCGATGCCGATTTCACATTGCTTTATACGAAACACACCACATTAGAGTTAGGATACTTCGCACTCGAACGTATGGTTCACATCGCCGAAGACAGCCAAGCCGGTATGGTATATGCCGATTCCTACCATGTAATCGACGGTGAACAGAAGAAAGCCCCGGTCATCGACTATCAGTTCGGCAGTTTGCGAGACGATTTTAATTTCGGTTCCCTGCTGTTATTCAACGCCGAAGCACTCAAAGATGCAGTTGCCCGCATGAAAACCGATTTCCAATTTGCCGGATTATACGACCTCCGTCTGAAATTATCTCAAAAAACATCGTTAGTACACATTAACGAATATCTCTACTCCGAAGTCGAAAACGATACCCGAAAAAGCGGAGAGAAAATATTCGATTATGTAAATCCCAAAAACCGGGGCGTACAAATAGAAATGGAAGCCGCATGTACCGAACACTTGAAAGAAATAGGCGGTTATCTCGAACCGGTATTCGAAAAGATCGAATTCAACGCCGACAATTTCGAATACGAGGCTTCGGTAATCATTCCCGTACGGAACCGTGTACGCACCATTGCCGATGCCATCGACTCGGTCTTGAAACAAAAAACGAACTTCAAATTCAATCTGATTATTATCGACAACCACTCGACCGATGGAACCTCGGAGGCTATCGATCGCTTTGCCGGCGACGAAAGAGTAATCCACCTTATTCCCGAACGAAATGACTTAGGTATAGGCGGTTGCTGGAACATGGGCGTACATCATTCCAAATGCGGGATATTTGCCGTACAATTAGACAGCGACGATGTATACAACAACGAAAATACCCTGCAAACCATGATCGATGCATTCTATGCCCAAAACTGCGGTATGGTCGTAGGAACTTACATGATGACCGATTTCAATATGAACATGATTGCTCCGGGTATCATCGACCACAAAGAGTGGACTCCCGAGAACGGACGGAACAATGCACTCCGCATTAACGGATTAGGCGCACCCAGAGCCTTCTACACGCCACTGCTCCGTCAAGTGAAGGTTCCCAATACGAGTTATGGCGAAGACTATGCCCTCGGTTTGAACATCTCGCGCCATTACCAAATAGGGCGCGTTTACGAAGTAGTTTATTTGTGTCGCCGTTGGGACGACAACTCCGACGCTTCACTGAGTATCGAAAAGATGAACGCCAACAATTTATATAAAGATCGTATTCGTACATGGGAATTACAAGCCCGCATCGCCATGAACAAAAAATAATGCAAATGAAAGTTACATCGGAACAAGCCAAACAATTACTGACCGACCAACTCTCCGTATGGGAATCGGCGCGTGACAATTACAAAGCATTGGAAGCGGTACAGGTTAAAGAACTAACGGTAGAAGGTTGTACGGTCAAGATACAATTCAACCCGGCCCGTATCGTATCTTCGGCAGCCAAAGTGGATACTCAATCGCTGAAAGAGCGCAAATGTTTTTTGTGTGCCGAAAACCGTCCGGAAGTGCAAGAAGGATTACCCGATGGCAGCTATACATGGTTGATTAATCCTTTCCCCATATTCCCGGAACACTTTACCATTCCGGTAAACGAGCACCTACCGCAACTTATCGAAAAGAGATTTGGCGACATGCTTCGCTTGGCACAGGCCGCCGAACATTACGTACTATTCTATAACGGCCCCAAATGCGGAGCATCGGCCCCAGATCATGCTCATTTCCAAGCCGGGAACAAAGGATTTCTACCTCTCGAAAAGGAGTTGAAAAAGTATAGGCGCATTCCCATACGAACCGAAAAATCGGCTCGTCTAAGTCAAGTCGAGGATTATATCTGTCCCTTCTTCCTTATCGAAGCGGAATCGGAAGAAGCCGCCGAAAAACTCTTTGTGAAGCTCTATAACGCACTTGAACTAAAAGAGGGCGAACCGGAACCCATGATGAACATACTCACATGGTATGAAGAGGGTAAATGGAGCTCTTGTATCTTTCCGAGAGCCCAGCATCGACCGTCGTGTTATTTCGCCGAAGGCGACGAAAATATCTTGCTCAGCCCCGCCTCGGTCGATATGGGTGGTGTGTTCATCACCCCTCTCGAAAAAGATTTTAGGAAAATCGACGCTGAACATCTCGAAAAAATACTTTCAGAAGTCTGCCTCGACCGGGAAAAGATGTACGAAATAATAGAAAAACTTAAATAAATATTCATGAAAGAGCCACAAGTTACCGTAGGAATCATGTCAGAACGACAAATACGTTTCGTCTTCAACGGGACGTATCTGGCAAATGGTGTTCCGGTCTCAGGAGAGCATGAGGCTCATACGGACGGGAAACAGATCTTCTGGAACGGAAACCGCTATACCCGAATCGTTTTCACTCCCGAAAAAGAAGACTATTCGTTTTGTCTCAAAGAGGTGACTATCGGAGTAAAATTTCATTGGGAAAGGAAAGAAGACCAAACTTTCAAAGGTAATCTGAACCTGATAGTGGAAAATGGACTTATCACAGCCATAAACGCTTTGAGCGTAGAAGACTATCTACTTAGTGTCATATCTTCCGAAATGAGTGCGACCGCCTCGCTCGAACTATTGAAATCGCACGCCGTCATTTCCCGAAGCTGGTTGTTGGCCCAAATAAGAAAAAACAAAGAGTTAGCCGGAAAGAAACCCGACTCGTTGATTCGTACCGACAAAGAACTGATTCACTGGTATGACCGGGAAGACCATATCAACTTCGACGTATGTGCCGACGATCATTGTCAACGCTATCAAGGCATCACTCGGGCCTGTACCGAAGTTGTCGCACAAGCCATACAAGCTACGCACGGAGAAGTTCTCACATACGATGACGAAATATGCGATGCCCGCTTTTCAAAATGCTGCGGAGGCGTCGTGGAAGAATTTTCCTCTTGCTGGGAAAACATAAATCCCCCCTACCTGACGGCTCTACGGGACGACAAAAATGAAAAAGATTTTCCCGACTTGAAGAACGAAGACACCGCCCGGCAATGGATATACACCTCCCCCACAGCCTTCTGTAATACGACCGACAAAAAGATACTCTCGCAGGTTCTCAACAATTACGATCAGGAAACGACCGATTTCTATCGATGGTCCGTTGTTTACTCCCAAAGCGAGCTGGCTCATCTCATTCATGAAAAATCTGGAATCGATTTCGGTGAAATCATCGACCTAAAACCCATAGAACGAGGAACGTCGGGCAGATTGGTACGGTTACAGATACAAGGTAGCAAACAAACTCTTATTATCGGGAAAGAGCTGGAAATTCGCCGTGTACTATCTCCGTCCCATTTATACAGCTCGGCTTTCGTCGTAGAGCGAGAAGATATACAGAACGGAATACCCCAACGGTTCGTCATACACGGAGCCGGCTGGGGACATGGCGTAGGACTCTGCCAGATCGGAGCCGCCGTCATGGGCGAACAAGGCTATCCTTATCGCGAAATACTGCTACACTATTTCGTAGGTGCGAACATAGAAAAACTATATTAAAATACACACCATGAACCCTCAAAAGAAAACATCACCTTGGGCGTGGATCCCTACTCTTTACTTTGCACAGGGATTACCCTATGTAGCCGTTATGACCATATCGGTCATCATGTATAAAAGATTAGGCATATCGAACACCGACATAGCGTTATATACCAGTTGGCTTTATCTGCCGTGGGTAATCAAACCGTTTTGGAGTCCATTCATCGATTTGCTGAAAACCAAACGATGGTGGGTAGTCACTATGCAGATGTTGGTAGGCGCCGGACTGGCAGGTATCGCATTCACCATTCCTGCCCCGCATTTCTTTCAAATAACACTCGCCATTTTCTGGTTGGTCGCATTCAGTTCTGCCACCCACGACATAGCAGCCGACGGATTTTATATGTTGGCTCTCGATACCCACGACCAAGCGATGTACGTGGGTATCCGCAGCACCTTTTACAGAGTCGCGACCATAGCCGGACAAGGTCTGCTGGTGATTCTCGCCGGATTGCTCGAATCGAATACAGGCCTCACTCCGTTGAACCTCGAAATAAAGGCCGGTCCGGAATATGCCAACGAAATAGTTCTTCCCTCCACCGACTACATCATCGACGCAAACAATGAAGAAATGCACTTCGTCGCATCGCCCTCCACCCTCGAAATAGGAACAACGGCCGATCCCCATGCAGTAGACTCTATCAACGCATGGGTAAAATGCCAAAACATTGCGAACGGATTTGTCCTCGCAGAGGCGAAAAACCCATCGCAAACGAAAGATGAAAACAGTAGCGGAATAGGCGAAAAAATAAACACTTTTATCAAAGAGACATTCGGTGAAAAAAGAGAAAGAACCGAACACAAGCTCACCGGGAATATAGGCGTTATAAAAGTTTGCCTCTCCCAAAAGCCCGGAAAAGGAGAAAAGGTCGTTTTAAATACAGTGCACAAAAGCGGAGACCAAAGTATCTATCTCACGCAAGGCGACCGTTTGGAATTCACCGAAGAGAATTGGGATAAGCCGGCTTATATCGCGGTACAAATAGACCCGAAATTAAAAGAAGCATCGAATGCTTCGTTCGAATCCACATCGGGAAATATCTCGCTGGCATGGTCGATCACTTTCTTTGTCCTCGCCGGATTCTTTATCGCTATATGCTTGTATCACAAGTACATTTTACCTAAACCGAAATCAGACAAAGCCGTATGTGAAGCAACCGCCTCGAACATTTTCAAAGAGTTCTTTGCCACGTTTGTCACATTCTTCCAGAAAAAACAAGTATGGGTGGCTGTCCTGTTCATGCTACTATACCGATTGCCCGAAGCTCAGTTGGTAAAACTTATCAACCCGTTCTTGCTCGACCCCAAAGAATTAGGAGGATTGGGACTGACAACGGGACAAGTCGGTTTAGTATATGGTACTATCGGGATTTTAGGTTTGACGATCGGTGGAATCATCGGTGGAATCGTAGCGGCAAAAGGTGGACTCAAAAAATGGCTTTGGCCTATGGCTTGGAGTATTTCCCTCACCTGCGCTACATTCGTTTATCTCAGCTATTACCAACCCGATAGCCTGTTCGTCATCAACCTCTGCGTCTTTATCGAACAATTCGGTTATGGATTTGGATTCACAGCTTATATGCTGTATTTGATTTACTTCTCCGACGGGGAACATAAAACGGCCCACTATGCCATTTGCACGGCATTCATGGCCTTAGGTATGATGTTACCCGGCATGGCTGCCGGCTGGCTGCAAGAACTCATAGGATATAAACACTTCTTCTATTGGGTAATGATCTGTTGTGCAGCGACTATTGCAGTATGTGCATTCATAAAAATAGATCCCAATTACGGGAAAAAAGAGACAGAAGAAAAAGAGACAGAAACAAAATAATATAAAAAATAAAGTCTATGAAATTAAAAAAGTATATAATTTTGTGTTTGATTACAAGTCTTACAGGAGGACTGAGCGCACAAAAAACAATGACGGGTATCGAAGTTCTGAAAAAAGATAATTTCAAAATATTGGAAGGGAAAAGAGTAGGTTTGATTACCAACCCGACAGGGGTTGATAATTCGTTGAAATCTACTATCGATATTCTGTTCGAAGCTCCTAACGTCAATTTGGTGGCCCTGTACGGGCCCGAACACGGCGTGCGTGGCGACGTGCATGCCGGCGATAAGGTAGAAAATTCCACAGACCCATCGACCGGATTACCGGTATATTCGCTATATGGGAAAACCAGAAAACCGACACCCGAAATGTTACAAGGTATCGATGTGCTTGTCTACGACATACAAGATATAGGTTGTCGCTCTTTTACTTACATCAGTACTATGGGCGTGGCTATGGAAGCGGCCGCTGAAAATGGAATCGAATTTATCGTACTCGACCGACCCAACCCCATCGGAGGAGAGAAAGTGGAAGGGAATCTCGTGGAAGACGGTTACATCTCTTTCGTAAGCCAATTCAAAATACCATACATTTACGGACTTACTTGCGGAGAGCTTGCCCGAATGTTGGTGGGGGAACACATGCTTGCCAAAGACTGCAAACTTACAGTCGTCCCCATGAAACACTGGAAACGAAGCATGGACTATACTAAAACAGGTTTGCAATGGATACCTTCCTCTCCACATATTCCGCATCCCCATTCGGCATACTTCTACCCCCTGTCGGGAATCGTGGGAGAGCTGCCCTACCTCTCCATCGGAGTGGGATATACCATACCGTTCCAAATGTTCGCAGCAGAATGGATAGATGCCGATAAGCTCGCCGACCGCATGAATAAATTGAACCTGCCGGGTATTAAATTCCGCCCCATGCATTTGAAGCCTTTCTACGCTTTCGGAAAAGGGGAACATTTACAAGGAGTACAAGTACATATTTTGGATTATAAAAAAGCTCGACTTTCCGAAGTCCAATTCTACATCATGCAAGAATTGGCCGCTTTGTATCCCGATAAACCCGCATTTTGCAAAGAAAATGAAAGCCGATTCGACATGTTCGACAAAGTATGCGGAAGTAACCAAATAAGAGAAAGATTTTCAAAAAATTACCATTTCGACGACATCAAGGACTATTGGTATAAAGACGTCGAAGATTTCAAAAAACTATCTCGAAAATATTATCTCTATAAATAAAGAACAGATTGTTTAACGTACCGAGATGAAAGAACAAAAGTATAACGCTTATCTGAAAGAAATCGGGAAATTTATCCCGAAAGACCGGATATATACCGACGAGCTTCGTTTGTTGGCTTGGGGAACCGATGCCGGATTCTATCGACTAATCCCAAAAATAGTCATTCGGGCAAAAGACGAAAATGAAGTTTCCCGGCTCCTCGCTTTGGCCGACAAATATACACTACCTGTCACATTTCGAGCGGCAGGAACTTCACTCTCAGGTCAAAGCATAAGCGATTCTATACTTATCGTAGCCGGGAAAAATTGGGAAAAATATTCCATCTCGGAAGATTTCGAACGCATTACACTCCAACCCGGTATTATCGGGGCACGTGTCAATGAAATATTAAAACCCCACGGTCGTAAATTCGCACCCGATCCTGCATCGGTAAAATCGGCTATGGTGGGCGGAATCGTCATGAACAATGCATCCGGTATGAACTGCGGTACACACGCCAACAGCGACAAAGAATTGCTTTCGGCGAAAATCGTGCTTGCCGACGGTACTCGGTTGAACACCAGCGACCCGGAAAGTCGAACGACATTCGAAAGAAAACACACCCCGTTCTTGAACAAAATCATCGAGATAAGAGACGAAATACGAAACGACAACGAACTGAGTGACCGTATCCGCAAAAAATATTCCATCAAAAATGTCACCGGGTTGAATTTATTACCTTTTGTGATATATGACGACCCATTCGATATTATCGCCCACCTCATGGTGGGGTCAGAGGGTACGCTCGCTTTCTTATCGGAAGTTACGATGAAAACCGAGCATGACTATCCCTATTCGGCGAGTGCCATGCTTTACTTCTCGAACATAAAGGATGCCTGTCGAGCGGTCGTTGCCATGAAACCCGGTCCCGTATTCAGTGCAGAGCTGCTCGACAAAAAGTCTTTGGCTTCGGTCAACGACACGACCGGAACGGGTCTTACAGCAGTTTTGACCGAAACGAAAGCCGATACTCCCGAAGAACTACAAGCCAATATCGAAGAAATAAAAAAGATACTTTCTCCATTCGAAACCGTTACTCCTATTCACTTTACGGACAAGCCCGAAGAATATTCGAAATACTGGGCTATCCGTTCGGGTATTTTCCCATCGGTGGGAGGAACTCGCCGACCGGGTACGACCGTTTTGATCGAAGACGTTGCGTTTCCATTGAAAGAGCTGCCCGAAGCGACCGCCGATTTACAAGAGTTATTGGTAACGAATGAATATCACGACGCTTGTATTTACGGACATGCGTTAGAGGGAAACTTCCACTTTATCATCAGCCAGTCGTTCGACTCTCCCGAACAAGTCGCCCGATATGAAAAACTAATGGACGAAGTAAAAACATTGGTAGTGGACAAGTACGACGGTTCGCTGAAAGCAGAACACGGAACCGGACGGAACATGGCTCCATTCGTCAAATACGAATGGGGAGAAAGGGCCTATGGATTCATGAAAGCCGTCAAAGAGTTGTTCGATCCGAAAGGATTACTCAATCCCGGTGTCATTTTCAACGAAGACCCACATTGTCATTTAAAACACTTCAAACCTATGCCTCTGACAAACGCTCACGTAGACAAGTGCATAGAGTGCGGATTCTGTGAAGTGAATTGCCTGACTTGTGGATTCTCTCTTTCTTCCCGCCAGCGTATTGTCATTCAACGGGAAATTTCCCGGCTCAAAAAACTATCCGATACGGAAAGTTCGGAACGGCTGAAAACATTGCAGAAACAATACAAATACTTAGGAAACGCAACCTGTGCGGGAGACGGACTTTGTTCCATGTCTTGCCCGATGGGAATCAATGTAGGCGATTTAACGCACGATATCAGACAAGCGAATTTACCCGAAAAAAGCATTGGATACAAAACCGGCGATTTCGTCGCCAATCATTTTGCCGAAACGAAATCGGCTCTCAGACCTGTTCTTTACTTGGCGAACATGGCCCACAATATGTTGGGCGATAAAGTCATGAGCTCTATTGGGCAAGGTCTTCACCAAATAGGTGTTCCATTGTGGACACCATCTATGCCCAAACCCTATTATCCTCATCGAATACAACAGCACGAAGAATCTCTGAAAGTGGTCTATTTCCCAAGCTGTATCAATCAAACTATGGGTACGGCGAAAGATTCACCCGACCAAACGCCCCTGATCGACAAGACTGTCGCCTTGCTGCAAAAAGCCGGATATGAAGTCATCTTTCCCGAAAACATGAAGAATCTCTGTTGCGGAACAATCTGGGAAAGCAAAGGTATGATGGACATCGCCGACCGAAAATCGGCCGAATTGGAAGCTGCGCTATACAAAGCCAGCAACGGAGGAAAATATCCTGTACTCTGCGACCAAAGTCCCTGTCTGCACCGTATGCGCGAGGTCATGACCCAAGTAAAACTATATGAACCGGTAGAGTTCATATATACTTTCCTGAAAGACAAACTTGTTTTTTCTCCTATCGACGAACCAATCGCCGTTCATATCACTTGCTCGATGAGAAAAATGAATTTGGGAAACATGCTCGTCGATTTGGCTCGTTTATGTTCTACAAAAGTAATTGTTCCCGAGGAAGTAGGTTGCTGCGGGTTCGCCGGTGACAGGGGATTCACTTATCCCGAGGTCAACGCCTATGCTCTCAGAAAGCTCAAACCCCAAATAGAAAAAGCAGGAGTAAAAACCGGTTATTCCAATAGCCGCACTTGCGAAATAGGACTGACGACCAATGCAGGAATACCTTATATTTCTATCGTCTATTTAGTGGATAAATGTACAACCTCAAAAAATAAATGCCATGAACAACCCGCCTAATAAAAGGCTTCTTTCTCTCGATATACTGAGAGGTATCACCATCGCCGGAATGATTATGGTAAATAATCCCGGTTCGTGGGGACATATCTATGCACCGCTCGGCCATGCCGAATGGATAGGTCTGACTCCCACCGACCTCGTTTTTCCGTTCTTCATGTTCATCATGGGAATATCGACTTATATGTCGTTGAGAAAATTCGACTTCCGGCTATCGGGAGCGGTAGCGTGGAAAATCATACGCCGCACGATTGTTATCTTCGCTATCGGATTGGCTATCGCTTGGTTCGGATTGACCATGCGTACCTATCACCAACTGGGGGGAGAGTCTCTATCCTTTTTCGAACGATTGGGCCGCTCTATGTGGAATTTCGACCATATCCGTATATTGGGAGTCATGCCCCGTTTAGCGATTTGCTACGGAGTAGCCGCATTTATCGCCTTGATTGTCAAACATAAATATATACCCCACATCGTATCGGTCACATTGATTGCCTACTTCGTCATACTGATAACAGGAAAAGGGTTCGAATTTTCCGAAGATAACATCATCTCGGTAGTCGACAGAGCTATTTTAGGAAGCAACCACATGTATCACGATAACGGGCTGGCTCTCGACCCCGAGGGGTTGCTCAGCACGATACCGTCGATATGCCACGTACTTGTCGGCATATTTTGCGGGGGACTCATCATGCGTACAAAAGATAACGCCGTACGCATGCAGAATCTTTTCATTGCAGGAACGATACTCACTTTTGCCGGATTACTCCTCGAATACGGTTGTCCCATCAGCAAAAAAATATGGTCTCCTACATTTGTTCTCACCACATGCGGATTAGCAGCCAGCTCATTGGCTTTGCTCATCTGGATCATAGACATCAAAGGATACAAAAAATGGAGCCGATTTTTCGAAGCATTCGGTATCAATCCCTTATTCATGTACGTATTGGGAGCTGTGTTAAGCATCCTCATCGGTAGTATTTACGTTACTTACGGAGGAGCGAGTATGACTTTGAAAGGAATGATTTACAACGAATGGCTCGTTCCTCTATTCAAAGACGAAACTTTTGCATCGCTTATATTCGCCCTTTTATTTATCGGTGTAAACTGGATTATAGGGTATGTTTTGTATAAAAAGAAAATATATATAAAGATATGATTATTATTGCAGACAGTGGTTCTACCAAAACCGATTGGTGCGTAGTAAACCACGGAAAACAGGTTAAAAGAATCACAACGGAGGGAACCAATCCGTTTTTTCAGACAGAAGAGGAAATAAGCCAAGTGGTAAAAGATAAACTCATGCCCCATTTGGACGGAGTGAAAATAGATGCCGTTTATTTCTATGGGGCAGGTTGTGCCTTTCCAGAAAAGAATGAGATTGTCCACAATGCCATTTATAGGCACATACCGGTAACTATCGAAGTCGGGAGCGACTTGTTAGCAGCTGCTCGCAGCCTTTGCGGACATGAAGCGGGTATCGCCTGTATCATGGGGACCGGATCGAACTCTTGTTATTACGATGGCAAAGAGATCGCAAACAACATATCCCCATTGGGATATATCTTGGGCGACGAAGGCAGCGGCGCTGTTTTGGGGAAACTATTGGTCGGCGACTGTTTGAAAAACCAACTGACTCCCGAACTAAAAGAAAAATTTTTCAACCGCTTCAATCTCACTCCAAAAGAAATTTTGGATAACGTATACAAGAAGCCTTTCCCCAATCGTTTTTTGGCATCGGTATCGCCGTTCCTCATCGAAAATATCGAAGAGCCTTGTATCCACAGAATCGTTCTGAACGGATTCAAAAACTTCTTCACCCGTAATGTCATGCAATATGACTACAAAAATGTAAAAGTACATTTCATCGGGTCTATCGCATACTATTACAAAGAAGTTTTGGAAGAAGCCGCCCTTGCCCTGCAAATAGAATTGGGAACAATCATAAAAAGTCCTATGGAAGGTCTCGTCGAATTTCATTCAACTTTATAAAAACGCATATTATGGCATTCGTAAAAATAACCGAACAACCGTCTCTATACGACAACCTCGAAAAAAAATCGGTATTGGAAATATTGCAAGATATCAATACCGAAGACCAGAAAGTCGCTTTGGCCGTGAAAAAAGCGATTCCTCAAATAGAAAAACTGGTATCTCAAATCGTTCCCCGCATGAAACAAGGCGGACGCATTTTCTATATGGGAGCCGGAACCAGCGGGCGTCTCGGAGTACTCGACGCTTCGGAAATTCCCCCGACATTCGGTATGCCCCCGACATTGGTCATCGGACTAATCGCCGGCGGCGATACAGCTTTACGCAATCCGGTCGAAAACGCCGAAGACGACATGAACCGCGGCTGGGAAGAACTGAAAGAGCATAACATCAACGAAAAAGACACGGTAATAGGAATCGCGGCATCGGGTACAACCCCTTATGTTATCGGAGCTCTACATGCGGCAAGAGAGCACGGTATTCTCACCGGCTCCATATCGAGTAACCCCGATTCCCCCATATCGAAAGAAGCCGACGTGGCGATCGAAATGATTGTCGGACCTGAATACGTCACGGGGAGTTCCCGCATGAAATCGGGAACCGGGCAAAAAATGATTCTCAACATGATAACAACATCTGTCATGATACAATTGGGACGGGTCAAAGGTAACCGTATGGTAAATATGCAACTCTCCAACCAAAAACTAGTAGACAGGGGTACGCGCATGGTGTCGGAAGAACTGGGTATGGACTATGACCAAGCCAAACGATTATTACTTCTGCACGGCTCTGTGAAAAAAGCAGTCGATGCCTACCACACAGAAAATCCTAACTTATAAACACATCGAATTCATGAAACCGTTTTTTATCCTTTTAGGGCTATCGATATGCGTAATGAGCCTGTCGGCACAAGAAGCATACCAATATAATCAGTTTTATTACCAACGCTCCACATTATTCGAGAAGTTACCTATCGACAGCGACGATATCGTATTTTTAGGAAACAGTATCACGAACGGTTGCGAATGGCACGAGTTATTCAATAACCCCAATATCAAAAACAGAGGAATAAGTTCGGACGTTTCGATGGGGGTTTACGATCGTCTCGACCCAATTATCAAAGGGAAACCGGCAAAAATATTCCTGATGATCGGTATCAACGACATCGCGCATCATTTATCAACCGACAGCATCGTTAAGAACATAACCAAAATCATTCGAAAGATTAAGAAAGAGACCCCTTCCACACAACTTTACATACAAAGTTTGTTACCCACGAACGACTCTTTCGAACGATTCAAAACGATTATGGGAAAAACGCCCCAAATTATTGAAATAAACCAGCAATTAGAAGAGCTTGCCCCGATAGAGAAATATACATACATCGATCTGTTTCCACATCTGACGACTCCGGGAACGACCGAACTCGATCCTCAATATACGAATGACGGACTGCATCTGCTCGGAGATGGTTATCTAGTCTGGAAAGACGTTTTATTACCTTATTTGCAATAACAAAAATCCGGCAGAAGTCTTTTCTTGATTTTTCTGCCGGATTTCATTTTTTATTTTTTTCCAACTACCTTAATCTCTATCCTTCGACCATAATCGTCAACACTTCCATTCCCTCAAATGGAGAAACACAGAGGTTATTTTGAATATACTAACCGATAGTAATATCGGGACAAAGTCAGTTTCAACATCGGCTACGGGATAACTCTGCATTCAATAAAAAATTTATAAAGTTATTCGATAAATCAAGATATAACAAATTATTTTTTGAATATAAATTCAAAAAAACTCTTGATTAACATAATTAAAACATGTAGCTTTGTAACCATAAATTTATTAAACAAATTTAATTTACCATGAAAAAGATTGTAATACCTCTTCTTTGGGGTCTTTTTGCCACAATTCCCCAGCCACTTCCGGCAACCTCCTACAAGAGCATTATCGTCAACCAATCAGATGGCTCCGAAATGAAAGTAACCATCGAAGACGATATGAAAACAACGGTCGCCGAAGGAAATCTAGTAATCACTTGCACCAAAGGTGACATAGTCCTGCCTGTCATCGACATAAAAAACTGGACATTCTCTACAAGTGCAGGCAGCGATGACGTGTGGACCGGAATAGAATCGCCGACCGCAAGCGGAACAAATTGCATACTCAACTCCGACAGAATCATTCTCAGCAACTTACCCGAGGGTTCCACGGTCACTCTTTGTTCCATCGACGGACGAATAGTTAAAAGTAGTCGTGCCGAGGGCGATTACGAGTTCTCTATCTCCGAACTGCCCAAAGGCATATATGTATTGACTTATAATAAAAACACACTTAAAATAGCGGTTGCAAAATGAAAAAAATTCTACTTCTCACCGCAGCCGTTCTCATAAGCGGTTCTGCAATGGCTCAACACGAACATTTCCACGTGTTCCGCAACGATAACCAATTCAACACGTTCAACAACGTGCAAGAAATAACCTATCAGGGATCACCCTCTTCGGGGTACAACAAAATGCAAGTGACCGATGCCAAAGGCAATGCGACCATTATCGACATAGAAGCCATCGACAGCGTTGTAGTTCGTCCCATAGGGATTCCCGAATTTCACGTGAATCTAACCGATTACCCCGAGTGGACAGAACTTATCGGCAGCAAGAGCGACGAACACCCGGCCATACTGCGCATGGACGGGAACGGAATGTACGACGACCTGCCCGAACAGGAAGTAGTATTTCGCGGTCGAGGCAACTCCACATGGAACATGAAAAAGAAACCCTATCGTTTCAAAATGAATAAGAAAACTGCGGTTTGCGGCATGAAGAAAGCAAAATCATTCGCGTTGATAGCCAACTACATCGACTGCTCTCTTATGCGCAATACCGTAGCTCTTTGGCTTGCCAATTACCTCGAAATGCCTTTTGCCAACCATTGTGTGCCGGTAAAGGTTTATTTCAACGGTATCTGCAAAGGTCAATATATGCTCACAGAGAAAACAGGAATCGGCAGTGGCAGCGTCGATATCGATGAAGAAAAAGGAATGTTATTCGAAATAGACTCGAACTACGACGAAGATTACAGATTCGCTTACAACCTCTATTCTCATACCGCAATTCAAAACGGGAACAATTCCCAAGGCACTCTGCCCGTAATGATCGCCGATCCCGATCTGACCGAAATAGCTCCTGCTCTCGGACTTACGGCCGATGAGTACTTCAATACATGGAAAAACGATTTCTCAGCCATGCTCACCGCTGTGATGACAACACCCTCGAAAGGTAGTTTAAAAGAATATATCGACCTTGAATCGGTCGTTAATTTCTTCATGGTCAACTCCCTATCTTCCAATCATGAAATGGAGCATCCGAAAAGTTTCAAACTTTATAAAGATTCACTCGATGGAGTCTACAAATTCGGCCCGGTATGGGACTTCGACTGGGCATTTACATTCGACGGAAGAGAAGGTGCTCCTGCCAATACTCCTATGGTCGACAACAACGGAGACTGTGGCGGCTACACTTTCATCAAAGCCTTGCTGAGCAATGAAGAGATACGCACGCTATATCAACAAAAGTGGAATGCTTTTGTCAAAGATGGTTATCCCGAATTGAAAGCCTATATGGAAGAATACGCTACCCTCATAGAACCTTCGGCCAAAGAGAACGGAGTGCTTTGGCCTGCCGATTACAGCGTGGATTGGAGATTAAGCGAAAGCTCTTTCGACTTCCGAGAAAACTTCGATAAGCTCAAAGCGTGGATTCAACAGCGTATAAACTATTGTAATGAAGACCCCAACTTCGGTCTATACCGTTGATTTTCGTAATTACATCTCTAACCAGACTATCATTATAACGATTTAAAAGTTGGAAAAAACTTCATTACGTCATTCAAAATAAAAAAATCCGGCAGAAACCGATTCTCGATTTTTCTGCCGGACTTCATTTTTTATTAACACTATTCCACGACAATTTTCCGATTATATATCTGCCCCGACGATTTCACGGAAACCAAATAAATTCCGGGGGACAACCCCTCAACAGGCAAAGAAGTAACCGATTCTTTAAGCTTTTCTCTCATAACAATTTCCCCTTGTGAATTTATGACCGAGAGTTCCGATACGCTATCTCCGGGAAAAATTACGGTTACATATTCGCGAACTGGATTGGGAGCAACCGTAAAATCTACTCTCTTATTACCGTCAACACCCGTCATCACCGTATATTTCCAAGTAGCCGCCTCGGTAAATGCCGAATAGTTTTTCAAATCATCGCGCGAAAAAGCAGCATAATAGTAAGTCGCTTTTTCTAACTCGGAATCCGTATAGCACTCGCCCTCTCCATCATAAACAACCTCGCCGTCCGTTTCATCAGCAGCGAACCGGTCATTACGGCGGACAATAGTCGTCGCCTCAAAATCGGGAGCCGGGTTAATAAGTCCTGTCATAGCAATATCGTCGAGAGCCAACACTCCACCGCTGCACGGTGCACTACTGGGAACGACGAAATCCAATGAGATCACTCGCAAAGCATCACATTTCTTACTCGTATTCGGATGCCAATCGAACGCTTGGAAAGTGCGAATATCTATTTTCGCTTTTTTCCATTCGGTCGAATTCAACGGTAACGTTTCGTTATACCACCAGTCATCGGCATTACCGTCCAAGTCGTTATCTTCTTTTACAATAAGACGCAATGTCCGGCTCGACCCATCTCCCTTATACCAAAACTCCAAATAAGGAGAATCAGAAAAATCTCGTGCCTTTTCAAAAGCGAGAACCGCCGCATATTCACCCCATGCCTTGTCGATATCATAAGTCATTTGAAGAGCCTTTCCCTCATAACCGTCTACCTCTTCAAGAGATCCTCTACCACCGCTATCGCCTACACCTTCGACCGAAGTTATTCCATTCTCGAAATCGTCCACCGTGATGTTCACCGGTATTTCATAAACCGGATTTTTCCAAGAAAGCGTAATTCTCCCATCGACAAAATTTCCTGTAAATTCACTCGGTGCAGGAGGAGGCGTAGTATCCCATACAACCGACACCTTACCTTTGGCATAAGCCCTTACGGGAGTATTCACTCCATCGTCGATAGTTCCATAAATCCAATAATCTCCTTTCGGTTGTAAATTGCGTACATTCCAATCGTACGAGTCTATTGCCTGTACATCGCTGGATAACCCTGTTACAATAGAAGTTCCATTAATACTGTCCAAAGAATAATACAAATTGATTTTTGCCGTACCCTGAGGATCGAAACAGGACCATTTGATTTTAAAACTATCGGTCACCGGGTCGTTATTTCCGTTCGGTTCCGTAATATATAAACTCGGCTTTAAACCTCCCGAACGAGTAAATTCATACGAATAAAATTCATTCCCGTCTCTGTCGCGAGCAATCAATTTGACCTTTTCACCACTCTCCGACACATCGATCGTAGAGAATCCGGCAATCTTATTAAACATCAAACTATACGGTTTATCCACCATGTTATATTGATCCCGGTTGCTCCCGTTCATCGCACCCGGACGAAGATAGTGCACGCCCGCTTTATACAGATGCTCGAAATTATGTTCGTCACCACCAAAGACAAGAATATGCTTACCCGCCAATGCGTGTTTCTCCAACAACGGCGCTATATATTCCTTTTGGCTGGCCGACCACTGCCCATGATAACTGGTTGAATAGACATTGACATGCGCAAAAATAAATATCCATTTCGAATCGGCATTCGTTAATTGTTCGTCCAACCAAGTCAACTGTTTCGAACCAGTGGCAAACGAAGGATCGTCTTTACCTTCATTCCAGTTACAACCGATAATTTTCACATCGCCGTAGTCCATAGCGAAATAGGACTCTCCTCTCGGGTCTATCCGTTCATCGGTATCGATATATCCATGAGATGGGACAGAAAAATAATCGTAATAAGTAGTAGGGCCGTTTTCATCGGATTTATCCATCGTTTCATGATTACCGATAACGGAAGTAAGAGTCTTCGCTGTAAGCATGGATTCTCCGGGAATAAAAAATGCCGAGTTCCAAGTGCGCATATCGCCTTTATTTACCAAATCGCCGATAGTAATCCACATATCGGGATCGACACCCAACATAATCGGAGCCGAGTTCTGCCAAATCTTTTCATCGTTATCATGTACATCGCTGAACGCGACCAAACGGAAATCGGTTCCTTTCTCTGGGGCTGTTTTCGCCGTACAAATCGTTTCATAACGACGACTTTCGTCCCCCACCTGATAATAATATTCTGTAAAAGGTTCGAGTCCCGTCAATTCGATGACGTGCACAAATCCCTCGCCGTCCACATTCCAACCAGTCTCGGCTGTGAGCTTTTGTCCCAAATCGGGTGTTTTCCCATAATAAACCGTACCAGACGGATTAGCATCCAACGTCTGCCAAAGAATACGCACCGAATGGGTTGTCGGGGACATACTGTATGGTTTTTTGAAACACTCATAAGGCAATTCGCCTACCGGTGCGTTTTCAGTAGAAACGCCCCAGCGCGGGTCGCCCAAATCGCTACCGTCATCACCGGCTCCCACAGCCGGAGAATCTTTGTACAGCTGGAAGTTTCCATTCTCTGCATCTACAAACAGAGGATTCTTAGATATAATATTCTCTTTCGGTGCACTTCCATACAAATCCACGTTATAGGAGATAACGTTCTTTACAATGCTTTCATCTCCGTAGGCCGTAAAGCTCTTGGTATCGTCTCTTCTTTCCGAAAATGCCGAAATACAATTTTTTATCGTCGAACGGCCTGCATTATACAGATATACGCCACGACGGTCATAGCAGTTATAGAAAGTACAATGGTCGATCAATACAACCGGCATCAAGACTAGTTCTTCGCCACAATTTATACGGAAGAAATAATTGCTCCCTGTATTAAAATTAAGGAATGTAGAATTAGTAACGGAAAGAGTTTCGACCTGCGTATGAGCGCTAGAAGCATAAATCGCTTTGTTTGTCGTACTGTTGTCCGCCCCTATAAATATACAATCGTCGATCGTCAACGATTCTATTTTACCGGACAAAGAAACATAGACAAAACGATTGGTATAATTACGTACCGTACAACCGGATATAACCACGGGAGCTCCGGTGACCGTATCATCGATTCGAATTGCATCAACAACTTCGGAGGCTCCATCAAAAACGATTCCCCGAATGGTAGCCCCGTCTTTTATCGAAAGCTTTCCTTGAATGATCGGAGCCGACTCCAACCCCTCGGCAGCACGTAGAGTAAGGGACTTATCTATCGTGACATTTCCTACATAGGTAACAGCTTCGGATAACTCGATGATATCGCCTACCACTGCCGAAGAGACAGCGTCGGCAATAGTTTCCGTTCCCGAAACCGGAACAACCGCCGCCCTCACATACAGAGCTGACAAAAATAATGATAACAATAAAAACTTTTTCATTTGGATTAAATTAAGGATTAATAGTAAGTATAACTCTCGGCAAGCATAAACGGTTATTGCCATTATCCGGCATTCACCCTCATTATTCGCCTTTTACATCGGCGTCAAATTCGATTTTTTGCCCGCTTACCAAACGATCGCATTCTATGGTTATCTCCATATCGGTACTACCGGCCGGTATCCCTACCCAACGGCTCTGACCCGGCTGTAAGTCTTTCAAGCTGTACTCGGAACGAACTCCATTGACTGCGACGTAGGCATCGTAATAAATGGGAGCCACTCCCGCATTCTTTATCTGTACACAAGTAGAGTCCTCTTTCACTCTCACATCTGTTATTTCATAACGATAGCCGCACAGCATACTCGCTTGTTTGATTCTATTCATTGTCTGGTACGAAGGCTGGTTATTCCCGATCATATAAGTTATGTGAAACCGTTTGGACTCACCTTCGAAATTCCGGCCATGTATACCGTCGGGATAATCCAATACATGCTCCTGATCATATTTCGTATAATAACCGAACTCACCTCCTGCGGGCGAAGTCTGATATCGTTTTTCTCCCAAAATCTTCCAATTTTTGCCGTTATACTCGTCGTGCGTCTCGTGCATAAACGAGTCGTCGAACACACCGAATTTTAGATTTCTCAATGAAGCATCGGCTTCCAAAGGAGTATATTCCGAACTTGCGGCATCGATAGAAACGCTCCACGGTGTACTCTTGAATGTTTCGCTCATAAACCTGAAAAACTCGGCTTGAAATTCTTTGGAGGGGAATGTCTGTCCCATAATTCTCGGCCCATCGTATATATGGTACTCAGCCCATAAGCCGAAACCGGTTTGAAGGAATGCCAAACGCGGATCATTGTCATACCGTTCTGCAAACTTCTGATAAAACTCTTTGTGGAACCGTTGTAACTCGGGATGCCGCCAGTCGGGAAATCCGGTCCGTTTTCCCTCACTCAACGCCACGGTTTCTTCATAATCGGGCAACTCGCGGATATATTGAGGCACAGCGCTTTCATATCCCGGATAGGTATACCAAAATCGGATAATAGCTTGATGCTTTCGGGATGCGACAGCATCGAGAATTTGTTCGAGAGGAGTCCAGTCATACACGCCTTTTCCCTTCACTATATCCTTATATTGCATATACGAATATTCAAGGCTGATGGCATCGGTATTCCGCTTGGCGTTATCTGCCCACAAAACGATACCCGTCATCGGTTGTACTCCTGTAATTTGCGACTGCAACGATATCTTTACGAAGCCGTCGAAATCCGGTTCTTCCATTTCATGTTTCGCTTCTGTATCGTGACAAGAAAAAAGAGAAAGCATAATAACCGGGAAAAAGAGATGTATAATTTTTTTCATCATGATATATCGAATTTAAGAAAATAAAAGCGGAGCGGCGGGATTGCCGCTCCGCAATAAAGGAATGAAAAAGCTATGTAATTATAATGTTGTAGGAGTAAATGTGACCGTAAATTTCTTACTGTTTGCCGGAACAATCGTGTAATAATTACCGTCCAGATTTTCTTTGTCGATAGTAAATCCGTCTTTCAAATCGACAACTATTTTATAGTAAGTTTCTTCTGTCGGAACAGGTAATAACAAACCACTATCGCCAGCAGGAGTCACCCCGTCAAAATATTTCGCAGAAATACAGTATTTACCATATTCCTCTGCCGTATAAGGAGCTGCCCAGAACGAAACGTCACCACCCCACGGCAAAATGGTTGCTATTGCCTGATAGGTATTCGCCGTCGGCGAAGTGCGATACAACGTTAAACGAGTCTTTTCATTCCAAGAGCCACGTTCAATACCCATAAATCTATTCCAACACCAGCCGTCCATATAAATTACATCGGGATAACCCACGTTATTCATGACGTAAACCGTCCCCGAGAAAGCATCAAGACGTATCAAGTATTCGCCTGTCGGGGCAATCATCTTCCAAGTAGGATTACCGGCCCCGGTAAACACGTCGTGATCACAATAAGCCATAGACAAATCGACTCCCTCGGCCGTTACGGTTTGGTCTTTCGTCAACTGAGCCAATCCCTCGTACGAGAAGTACTCTCCATCGATCAACGCCAACGAAGAGCCACAGAAAGATATGGCAGAAGGAGCTAATGCTCCGTTAATATAAATACCTTCGTTGGTATAAGCCAATGTGCGAGTACCGTCGCTCAACTCTACTTTGGTATATTCTTCACCTTCTTTAAACACTTTCATCGAGAAAGCTCCGCCCAAAGTAATCGAGAAGCTGGCAGCCTTGTCCTCTGCTCCCAAAGTCAATTGACGATTGGCGAATGTCAAGAAATTATCTTTTCCTCCCTCTTTGAAATAAAATTGTCCGGCAACGATAGCACCCCACATATCGGTTTCTACGCTACCCGTGCCGTCCGACGGCGGAGTCCATGCCCAATATTTGCGATTACCATTTTGATATCCCTGCATCTTCGTTTTCGAACGTTCTACCCAAATACCATTGTCGGGAGCATCGTTATCGTCCCAGTGTCCGGAAATCGTACCGAAGATATAAAGCGATTCGCTGATCGGCGACCAATTTTGAGCATTACCCAAAGTCAATTCGAAACTAACTGCATTAAACGAAATTTTGAAATAGGCTTCTTCCTCGCCACCGAATACGATATTGTCTTTTCCAAGAGCTATAATCTCGTCTCCTTCCATACCCCACGACATACCAGTTTTATTGCTATTGGCATAAATCTTGCCCGTAGCACCGGCCGGAATAAAATCTTCCACGGAAAATACATTTCCGTCCTTTTCCATCGTATAGACCAAATTGTTATCTAAGGCCAGATAAAGAGCATCGAATGTCGGAAGCGTCACACCTTTAATGCCAACTTCTTCCGTACTCAACTCATTGCTGGAATTTTTCACCGTAACCGAAATAGTCAAATCCCCGGCTACTGCATTTTTAGGTAACGGAAGAGCTATCTTTTCATTCATGTCATACGTTTTTCCGGTAAGCATTTTTGTCGTTTCATAAAACGCCCCATTGGCATTACTTACCGAAATCATATATTGACGCAAACCTTTTTCATCGGCAAATTTAGCCGTCAAAGTCACCTCATCGCCATATTTTACATCGGCATTCGGAGTTACCGCCAGTTCTGAAATAGCAGAGTTCCCAGCAGTACCGCCGCCTCCATTAGGTTCATCATCGTCTTTACAAGAAGTAAATACAACCATTGTACTTACCAGTAAAAACATAAAATACTTCATTGTTTTTTTCATCACAGTAATTTTTTTGGTTAATAAATTATATCACTTCATTTACGAATCACTCATTTTTTCGTAAATACTAAATCTCCATTATAGATATCGGTCTTCTCATCAGAAGTTACATTAATTCTCATTAAAAGACTGTTATATCCGGTTTCAGCTTCCCAAACGCCTTCATTCGCCAATTGTATCGAATAATCGGGATTATCCCTCAATGTTTCCATAGGATCCGGCAAATTCAGATAAATATCATAATCTCCAATCGGCATATCGGTCGGCAATCCGGCTTCTATTTCGATAGTGCTTTCCATATCGGGTTTCCATTTACGAGGGTCGACATCGAGAGGCAAAACATAAGTAGTCTGGTCCGATACATTTCTCAAAACCAACTCTACCGCCCGAGGATTAAACGGAGCGGCATATCCTTCATTTTTCACCCGCAAAACGACTTTCAGTAAATGACCCGGAGTCACATTAGTCGTATATCCGCCCGAAGTAAGGACAAAACGATATCCCATCTCCCGTTTAATTTTATCCATACAGCCCTGAGCGATCCAACGATCGTTCACGCCTTTATAATAATCGCTGTTCAAATAAGACCAACGAAGGTTACGCATTTCTTCCTGAGCCTTACTACAATCGGCAGGAGAAACCCCATCGGGAGGACAAGTCTCTCCACCCATAGGCAAATAAAGACCTTCCTGACCTAAATATTTTTTATCTTCGGTCACATTTTGGTACGTTCCATAATCGGTCTCACTGGCCATGAAACAGTCATTGTGGTGGCCAATACGCGCTGCAATTCCATTGGTATAAGCATTTGCCGCAGTCAATGCCGTGGTAGGCTTCCCGTTCAATCGGAGATATTCCTGCTTATATTGAGGCGTGCGCACTTGAACAACACGTCCCTCCGGCAATGCTTCAAGCAATTTATCGAGGACAGCCTTACGAGCCGACGGTGTATTCAAGTTATTGGTCGTATAATACCACTCTCCCCAAGAACCTATAAACCCCGCTTGCCAAACGGCTATTACATCGGCGTTCTTTGCCAAATAGGGTTTCAATTGGTCGATATGTGTTTGAATAATAGACAGCGGTGCATCAGGCTCAGTCTCCAAACTAGTATAAGCAAAACGTAACACACACTTTACACCGGCCTCCCGCATAGCCGCCATATCTTTATCGAAAAATTGAAGAGCTTCGTCAGTAAGGGCTTTATCTCTAAAATTTTTCAAATAGAAATACCTGAATATCAAAGAATATCCATTCGCACGATAATTTTTCAACGTAGATACACTCAACGCTCCCGAAATTCCCATTTCACAAGAAGTCGCTTTATAAAAACCTCGTTCGGGATTAACGATTATTTCATTGGAAGCCTTATAAGAAACCTGCTCCATAGGAATATCCGATTCCTTATTGTTCTCATTTTCCTTCTCACAAGAAGTACATGCCACTCCCAAAAACATCAATGCACCGGCACTGAATAATTTAAATATCATATTCATAGCTCTTTCATTTAATTATTGAATTAATGTCAGAGAAACCGGTGTCCCTCAAATGAGGGATACCGATCCCCATCTCTTAAATAGTATATCCGGGATTTTGAATTACCTTTCCTTTACCATCGACAATAACCGACGGAGGCAATGGATAGACATATTTATATTTCGAAGCATAAGGGGCTTGGTCGGCATTCAATTCCAATACCCTATCCAACAGTTTGTCGAAACGAATCAAATCGGCTCTGTATTGACCGCTTTCACACCAAAACTCATGAGCCCTTTCTATCAACAACTGATCGATAAATGACTCTTTCGAGGGAAAATCGGATAACTTTTTATCATCGAGTTTAGCCCGGCCACGAACATCATTCATCAAGTCGACAGCCTCTTGCGTCACACTGCCGCCCGGTTTCATCACGATAGCTTCGGCCAACGAAAGCAATACATCGGGATAACGATATACGACTATATCCAAATCGGAATATCCGCCACTACCGGGAACCGCAGGATCGATCTCATACTTTTGGGGAAGAGGCCCCAAATCGAGATATTGATCGGGATTTTCCCGATTACGAATCTCACCGTCTCCTGTCGTATATTCAGGAATCAAATAGGTTTTACGCGTATCGTTAGGCTCGAACGAATCATAAAAATACCACGTGCTTTGTACCGTCGCCCAACCTTGAACGAGACCATCGATATCCGGCGGCATAGCCATCATGTGCCACTGGTTCTGACTGGGACCATCAATAGCACAAGGTATTATATAAATGTATTCCGACGTGCATTTAGACTGTCCCGCCAATTCGAACAAGGACGGGTAATCGTCGACCATCGCATAGCCATAATCGGCCGTCATCATCTCTCGGGCAATAGTCTCTACCTTGTTATAATAAGATTGATCCTCGGGAGTTTCATGCAGATATAGACGAATTAACAACATATTGGCCAAACCTTTACTAAATTTTCCATACTCGGTATCTTTCGGATAAGGCAAATTATCGGCAGCGAATTTCAAATCGTCTTCGATAAACTTAACCATCTCCTCACGAGACAAACGAGGAAGCGGAGCTTCATTCAACGGCTCATCAAGAACTTCTACCGGTGCAATTACCAGCGGACCGAACATATCGTACAAAATGTATGACAGATAACCACGAGCACAACGTACCTCGGCGATATAACGATCTTTTTCCTCGCGAGATAATTCGCTCTTTTCTATCATATTCATTACCGTAGTACAACGACTTATCTTACCGATAAAACCGTAAGGCTCGTCACGAGTATAATAAAAATAGGTTACATCGGTAGTTTCCGTATTGAAAGAAAGTTCATGGCAATACTTCTGAGCGCCAAACTTTCCCGCCAGAATTTCGGTGCAAGCATCGTTCACAAACATTTGCCCCCTTTCGGAAGTCGTATTGATACCGTCCCACCAGCTACCACGCAGAGGATAGTAACACGAAAGAACCATTGCCTCCAAATCTTCTTTCGATTGAGGAAAGATAGACGGATTTATATCGCTATAATCGATTGGATCCAACTCGCAACTATTCAGCATAGGAACCAACAGCAACAATAGTGTAAATTTTCGAAAAATCTTTTTCATTGTATTCCGTATTATATTGTTGTCTACTAAAATTTAATATCTACACCGACCGTAAACGTGCGGGCATTGGGATAAGCCGCCGCATAAGAATCGGTTTCAGGATCGAGACCTCCATAAGGAGTAATAACGAATACGTTATTTACATCGACATGGAAACGCATATTCTGGAAAATTTTCCGTGTAGTAGCAGTAGAAGGAACCGTATATCCCAACGTTATATTTTGTAAGCGGATATACCAAGCATCTTCATAGAACCAGTCTCCGTATCCATAGGTCGAACCCGAGAAAAAAGAACTGGGATTTTTAGTCGAGGGATTATCGGGCATCCAACGATCGTCGAGACAACGCAACCCGTTATAACCATACTGTGCCATTCCCCAAGCAGAAACGCCATAAGCCATACGGGTGGGATCCATCATCACCCGGTCGAAAGAGCCGTAGAAATTGAAATTCAAGTCGAAGCCTTTGTACCGGAAAGTATTGTTGAAACCAATTGTAAACCCGGGATCCGAAGAGCCTAATAAACGGTTATCGGCATCGTCGATAATACCATCTGGTTTCCCGGTCAAGACAAAACGTCCGTTACGAACTACGGGATCGCCGGTCTCAGGGTCACGCAAATAACCGTTCAAGTCCTCAATAATCAACTGACCCGGTTTCAAATCGGGTTGCGCAGCAGGAGCCTCGTCTCCCTCTTGCATAATACCGATGGCCTTACGAGAATAAATGGCCCGAATAGGATCATTATCCCCTTCGTATACCGAAGGTTTCCAATCGGTCGTATGCTCTACCCACCAGTTTTTCACACGAGAGAAAGTAATATCGGAGAACCAAGAGAAATCTTTTGTCACGATATTTTTCGTATTCAAGGTAAATTCAAATCCCCGTCCTCCTGTCGTACCGATATTAGCCGAAACGAAAGTCAGGTCATGATATGTATTTAAAGGTTTATCTGTCAACAAATCCGTTATCCGACGTTCAAAAAATTCGAACGTACCGCCAATACGTCCATCGAACAAAGCAAAATCCAAACCGACGTTGAACTCTTTGGTTGTTTCCCATTTCAAATCGGGATTTTCCAAACGCCCTAAAAATACACCTGTTTGTTGGCTATTATCCTGTTTATTATATGCCAACTGTGCATAATAAGCTGCAAAAGCATTATTGGTTACACCTGTCGCATTTCCTACCGTACCATAGCTGACACGAGGTTTCAACATCGATACTACCGAGCGGGCAGGTTCCATAAACGGCTCTTCGGCCATATTCCAAGCCAATGCCACGGACGGAAAATAGCCCCACTTGTGATTACGGGCAAATACGCTGGCTCCATCGGCACGGAAAGTAGCGGTCAACAAATAACGATCCATGAACGTATATCCTACACGGGCGAACGCCGAATAAATCTTATTCTCACTACCACCGGAAGCCACTTGTTTCGTACCTTCCCCGGATTGAAGACTGTTCCATAAGAATGCATCGGTGATAAATCCATTGTTGCCAGCACTTACATAATAGTCCTTATTAAACTCGGCCGACCAACCCACTACCGCATTAATACGGTGATTACGGTTGAACTCTTTCATATAGCTACCGGTCGTCTCGATCAGATATTTCTCGCTATCGTTTTCACTAATCGTAGCGATACCGTCGGAAAGACCGCCAAAAAGAGTCTCCTTAGGCATATAAGTCTTACGACTTTGATGAGCCCTATCCATACCCATACTGAACTTGAATACCAAATCTTTGATCGGCTCATAAGTCACATACGCATTTGCCAAAATACGATCCATCAATCCTTTATCCGTATTCAACAACAATGAGGCCGGATTCGGCTGGGTCGGTAACTGCGGATTGACAGGATAATTGCCATCTTCATCTTGCGCCGGAATATTCGGATTCATCTGTACGGCAGCCCGAATCATACCCGATTTTTCATATTCTTCGGCTCCGAGCTGCGTATTATCGTTAGCTATACGAGAAGCTGTAATGTTGACACCGGTTTTGAAATATTTATTGATAACCTGATCCACGTTAATTTTTGCCGAATAACGTTTCATTCCCGAATTTTCAATAATACCACGATTATCATAGTAATTCAATGACATCATAAAATTGGTATTTTTGCTACCGCCTTGCACACTCACATTGTGTTGTTGCACGCTACCGTTACGGGTAATCAAATCGAGCCAATCGGTTCCTTCACCGGCAGCTGCAATCTGTTTATCGGTAAACGACAGTTTATAAGCCACACCGTTTTTGGGAGAATCGATTGCCTCCTGTAAAGTACGATTACCATAGGGATAAACGTTATTTTCATACATCCACAAATCCCAAGTTGCAGTATTCATGGCGTTCATCCACTCTTTCAGATTATAGACATCGTAATTATCGGTGTATTGCTGAATAGAATAAGACCCCGAATAAGAGACAACCGTCCGGCCCTCTTTTCCTCGCTTGGTCGTAATTAAAACCACACCGTTAGCAGCACGGGAACCATAGATGGCCGTAGCCGAAGCATCTTTCAGAACTTCGATAGATTCGATATCGGCCGGATTGATAAAATTCAATACGCTCTGTGTCCCAGCAACCATTCTTTCATTCGTCGTCGATGGTTGTTCCAATTCTGTTATGGGAAAACCGTCCACTACGTATAAAGGAGTTTTAGAACCATTGATAGAACCCTCTCCACGTACACGGATATCCAATCCACCACCCGGCTGGGCACTATTCTGAGAAATCACCAAACCGGCAGCTTTTCCTTGCAAGGCATGAGCAACAGAAGGCGCTACCGCAAGATTAAGATCATCGCTCTTCACCGAAGAAACAGATCCTGTCAAATCACGTTTCTTTACCGTACCATAACCGATAACGACGACTTCGTCGATGTAATTTCCATTTTCGGTCATAGTCACATCTAATTTTTTCGAACCGCCTATTTTCACCTCTTGGGTATCCATACCCACATATGAAAAAACAAGCGTTCCATCGGCTGGGGCCGAGATGGTGTAAAAGCCGTTATAATCGGTAGAGGTTCCTTTTGTTCCTCCTTTCACAAGAACACTGACACCGATTAACGGATCTCCAACAACATCTTTCACAACACCGGATATTTGTATATTCTGAGCCATTGCTCCCAAATATCCGCACATAAGAATCAAGGAGACGAAAAATCGCGTACAAAACCGAAATTTCATACTGTGTTTTCCATGATTCCGTTCTACTTTCTGTAATAGATTCATAGATCGAGATTTTTAGTTTGTTAAAAAAATTATATAGAGAAATTTGGACTTTCACTTTTTCACCTCGTTCGCTTGGAACAAAAGCGCTCTCTCAAACTTGCAATGCAATCGAGCCTCAGGCCCCTCAACCTCACCCAACGAAACTTCATTGAAGTAATCATACAGTTCATACTTTTTACCTTCTTCCAGACCTTTCACAAGGATATCACCGTCGAACGACGAAGCATAAAAAGCATAATACAATGTACCGTCCTTACGAATGACATGAGCTTCGGGACGAGAATAGCCGATATCATACAAGCCATTTACATATTCTCCTGTCGAAAGCATCTTCTCGTTATACAGCGAGAACCATTTCTTCCAGATAACCTCCTTCTCAGAAGTCAATCGATAATCGGCTTTTACCTTAGGATTATTCTTTGGCCAAGTAAATTTGGTTCCCAATACGGCTCCTATACCGAACGACGAAGCAAAGTCATCGCCATGATCGCTCAATTCGACATGATCGCCGAAATAGGCCGTTCGAGGAACCAGTGCTTTATAGACATATCCTTTCAAACGTACTTGCCAGCTACTGGTCGGGTCGGAGGCTACCGTTTGGTTGGTATAAGGCAAATTATAAAAAGACATACAGCAGCCGCAGGGACAGTTTTGAATAACCGCATGCGGATTGATTGACCGAGATTCGTCATATATCATCTTGAAGAATCCGGGTAACTGCTCATAAGAATATTGGGGACATTCGGGGTGATGCTTCCAATTATAATCGGGATGCACGCTATTCAAATGCTGACCATCGAGTTTCAATCCGTCGAAGTCGTATTTTTTCATAAATCGATCCACCAGATCTCGACTATACGACACCACGCCCGAATCGACAGGGGAAAGGTAATAACTGTCCCACCAAGTAATATAATGCGGGGTCTGTTGTTTGGAAAGCGTAATAAAATCGGGATTTTCTTTCAGCACTTTCGTACCCGGATCGGCAGCCAGCGGAGCCCACCAAAGTTGAACTTTCAAACCATAGGCCTTCATCTTTTTCACCAAATCGACCATATCCCTATCGCCACCGGGGAAACGTTTGGTATCGAGCTCCCAGTCTCCTTCGGCAATTTGGTAACCGTCATCGACAGTCGCCCATTTGATGCCCAATTCTTTCACCTTAGGCAAAGTCCCTAAGATTTCGGCAAAAGTGGCTTCTCGTTCATATCCCCACGCACACCACATGGGCTCGAATGCGGCCGGTTCCGATTCGGGCATTACCAACCCGGAAACCTGCATATATTCTGAAAACTGTCGAAGCGGAGCAAAGCAATCTCCTTCATATACCGATACGAATGTCCGCACCGTAGAAATCGTATCGCCCTGTGTAAATGCCACGACCGATTCTCCCGCACTTTCGACCGCAACCTCTGCATAGTTATCGTATTTCGATTTCTTCACCGGAAGCGAGACCAACCGGGGAGAAAGTTCTACATGTCCCACGGCAATACCTTGATCTCTACGCCACAAACAAGTTACAGGAATACCTCCACCGTAATCCGAATCGTTCATTCCCATATAGTTACGTTGATAAAAGCTAGAATCGACTGGGAGAATCCAATCGGCTCGTTCTATGGTAGACTGACCTTGAAAAGACCAGAACGCCGGAGTATCTTCGTTATCGATCACCCGGAACGCATGGTTTACCCACTTCACTACATGCAAATCGCGAGACGATTCATTCACATATTTTACTTCGGTAACGGCCATACCGGGGAAACGACTATCCACACTAATCGTTTGTATTTTTTTGATAGTACCGCCGAAAGGCATCGAAGCCTCTCCAATCAACGTATAGACAGTAGTATCCCCGGCCACCCGAATATCCCGGCTTTTCAATTTAAAATCAGATACCGTCCCCTCTTCCAGCTCTATATATTCAGTCTGGCTTTTTTCGGTCAAAGGAGCATCATTTCCGGTTAACTCGACCGTCATGTGCATATCCTTATCCACAGACAGAATCATCGGACCGCTTTTTATTTCGAGACCTTCGCTGCAAGAAAACAGTAAAAACGAGGACAGTATTGAAATAATCGTGTATTTATCGATGTGTTTCATGGTTTCTTTTCTTAAATTATTTCATAATTCGAATGAAATTTTCCCGGTAGATTTTTCGCAAGACTTCATCGGGAAGGTCAAAACCCGAATAATACCAGTGATAGTGATAATCGGGAACATAAAAGTGTTCGTCGTCGGTTTCGAGAATCCGAAATGTCGTTTCATACATTTCGGCAGACATACCGTTATCAGTCCCATATAAAATGCGATCGGCGTAACGAGTATAAAATTTCTTCATGTAGCGAGGAATACTTGCCGTCTCTCCGAAACGGGCCGACATATCGACATATAAATTGGAATACTCGTCGAGTAACCTCCCCACGATAGAAAGATCATAACTGCAATTGATGAAATGGCAGGCGACAAACAACGTGTTCGGGTGATTCTTAACAGCCTCCGAAAATTGTGCAATCAACTGTTCGTGGGATTGCATGCCGGGTATTGACATATCGATTTTCCATTTCTTCCCATTCATTAGCCCATCATTATATTTATCATCGGGCAGATACATCCAATAAGGCTCTGCTACATGGATATTCAATGGCATCCCCAACTCTGCACAAGTTTCATAAATCGGCGACATCAAAGGGTCGTTCAAATGGATTCCTTCGGCCATATTCGTCTGGAATGCGACATATACGCCCAATCCTTTATCGGTTACCTCTCCGACACCCTTAGCTCCCATTTTGTGGCAACGCTTCAATTCCTCGACGGCTGTTTTTACAAACGAAGACTTTCCGTAATCCGACAGGTCGAGGCCACACCACAAATCGAACCGGTCCTTATAAGGAGCATAAACTTCTACGATGGAATCGAAAGAAGCCCCGGTATATCCAGTCAATACAACTGTTTTCTCGATGCCTTTCCTATCCATAGTTTTCACCCACTGAGCAACCTCTTCGAGTGAAGAAGGGTAATCGTGAGAGTGTGCATCGATAACCGGATATTTCGCTTTCTCGACCTTCGTTTCGGGTATTTTATAAATAGATTTCGGCATATACTCTTCCAACAGTATATTCTCCTGTCCATACCCGGTCGAAACAAAAAGCAAAGCGACTAAAAACAGATAACAGTGTTTCATATACCAAGATTAAGTTCGTAATAATTCTTATCGTCATTCGGTGGCGCTTCCCACCATTTTATATTTATCGCACAATAGTTCTACCACAGAATCGGTCGCCTTAGGGAATACTTTTCGCAAATCGATTTCATCGCTATTCTGCAAGGTTTGTTTCAATGCCCGCATAAACGTGTCTTTTATCTCTGTCGCCAAATTGACTTTGGCTATACCGTTGCGAATAGCCTCCCGAACCATATCGTGAGGAATACCCGAACTCCCGTGCAAAACCAAAACCACATCGGTTGCGGCATGTATCTCGGCCAAACGGTCGATATCGAGACGAGGTGTCGATTTATAAAATCCATGAGCCGACCCAATAGCCACAGCCAAAGCATCTACCTGTGTAGCCCGGACGAAACGAACGGCATCTTCCACGGTCGTAAAACCGGACGAATCTTGCATTTGTCCCAACTTAGGCACATAGCCCAATTCGGCCTCCACATTAGCCCCGTACGGTCGAGCCATCTCTACAACCTTACAAGTCGTTTCGATATTCTCCTCCATACTCTTTTCGCTGGCATCGATCATTACCGACTCGAATCCGGCATCGAGGCAACGTTGCACCAACTCGACAGAACCTCCGTGATCCAAGTGTATGCAACCGTCAAGCCGGTAGTCTTCGAGTCCCTGACGCGCCAATACAACCGCCCGCTTCAATCCCATATAATCGATCGAGCTCCTTGTCAATTGTAACATAACAGGCGCCTGCACTCGCGATGCGGCTTCGAGTATGCCTTTCAAGGTCTCGTAGTTGTAAAAATTGGTCGCCAGAATGGCTTTCCTTTCAAGCTGAAACTGTTTAAGTTTTTCCTGAACTTTCATATTCTGTTATAATGTGATGTGCTGATTAAACCTATTCCGTGCTATCTCCTCGATGGTCTTTTTATCGGCAAAAGCTCCCGTTCCTCCTGCCGCAGTCGTGTTGATGGCGCCTGTGAGATTCCCGAATCGCTGACAATCTTCCAAAGTCTCGCCTTTGACAAATCGCGAAATACACCCGGCATTGAAACTATCGCCGGCGCCGATTGCATCCACGACTTCCGTATTCAAGAACGAAGGCAGAAATGCCGGTTCTTCTCCCCGACGAACCAACAGAGATCCTTTACTCCCCATTTTTATAATTGCTGTATTGACATAAGGTTTTATTTTCCCGACAGCTTCATCGATCGTTTCGGAAGAGGTCAATAACATAAGTTCTTTTTCATTCGGCAAAAACACCGAAACCAACGGTAAAATGCGGGTATAATCGAAATCCCAGATTTCTGTCGGGTCCCATTGCGTATCGAGCGAAGTCGTCACGCCTTGTACACGAGCGTAATCGAGTATTTTTTCCAAATCGGCTTTTAACGCCGGTTGTAGGAATATGGAAGATATATGGATATGACGACATTTCTCAAATACCGATTTGTCTATATCGGCAAACGACATGACCGCCATCGCACCCTGATAAGTTACCATAGCACGGTCTTCGCCATAATTCAGTACAATCGTCGCCCCCGAAGAGTGTTCATCGGTTTCTATCAACATGGAGGTATCCACTCCTTTGGCTTCGAGGCTCTCTCTTATCAGATTACCGAGAGTGTCTTGCCCTATCATTCCCACAAAGCCCACTTTTGCACCCAACGCGGCGGCATTGGCGGCAAAAATAGCAGTCGAGCTTCCCAACGTAAGAATCATATCCCCGGCAAATTTCTCTTTCCCCACTTCGGGCTCTCCGTCGATATTATTCAGAATCAAATCGACATTCAACTCCCCGATAGCCAAAATATCGTACGGTTTCATAGCAGATAATCATTAAGGTTTACCAAATTGAACGCGTTGAAATACTTATCCATATCGTGTTCGATGCGCATCAAAACAATATCTTCGGACTCATAACCATTCCGATTCAAGTTTTCATAAAGTTGATTGCGGGCTACTATCGCCTCCGGTTTTTGCCAGATATAACGGCAACTTGTCCGCACTAACCATAACTTCCTCTCCTCGGAAAGCTCATTGAAATGATGGCCTTTTTCCGATTCGAGCAACCATTTGCGCCAACGATTCGATTCATCGACAAGTTTCCAAAGCACATTTTTCATATCGGAACAAACAGCGACTCTTCCCTCCGCATGAAGTCGCTTCTCTATTCCTTCGAGTTCCATCAACGCATCATATTCACTGATTGTAAACTCAGGCCCTACATTGGCGGCTCCCATTCCGCACAACGGATAATCTTCGGGATTCAAAACCCCGTCGGTATAGTGCCCCTTGATGTAGCTTCCGAACTTCGCCACCTTAGCGGTCAATTTACGCGCTACCTCCTTATCGAAAGTAACCGTATGCAAATCGGTTCCCACTTTACCGACAATGAAGCAGGGCCATACATCGTCCAAACCGCAAGCCCTCAATCCGGCTTTCAACTCGACGATAAACGTATCGAACACACTCTCATCGGCCAAACCGCCATGAACTTCTTCTGTCCCCACTTCATACGAAACCGGGGGAAAACCGTTAGACCGGCGGAATGTTTCGGTATGTTCGATCAGCTCCACCGTACGTTTAGCCACCAGATGTATATCTATGATTTCCCCTTTGGGAACATGAATATCGACAGTCGGATCGACATGTATCAAATCGTAACCGGCAGCGACCGCAGCTTCGAACGATTTCTTAACCGCAGCCATAGCTCTATCGGTATCCCATTTCTCGACGGACTGTATATCTTTCAACCACGGCCCTCCGTGGTCCACGGCCACGATATAGGGCCCCGTATAATCGACTGCCCGAGACTCCATACGCAACACATCGGTAAAAACCGACTGAGTCATTCCGGTATATCCTCCGTCGCAATCGACTTGATTAAGTGTCGCCGCAAATTTTATAGGCGCATTATTTCGCTTAGCCGAACGGAATGCCGCTTTAATGACCGCCATCGAATTGGGGCACACGGCCAACAACGTGCGGGATATATGTTGCGTTTCTTTCAGTTCGGCAATCCTCCTCAGGATATATTCAGTTTTCGGTTGCGTCGTTTTCATGTCGTTCGATTTAAAGGTCATAGATTTTCACACCTTCCACTACACGGGATATATTTCCCGAAACCGAAGGTTCATCGGGATTCAATCCCAAATTCTCCGATTTGAAATAGCCCAATAATTGCCCCACCAAAACATAGGGGATACAGGCATATTCATTTTTTTGCAATTCCCCGGGATTTGTCGCTGCAACGACACAATCGAGATTCACCCCCGGTATGACTATCCCCGAAGGCGAGACCACTATTTGAGCTACGACTTTATTATTTTCGTTAATTTGGCGTATCAGATCACGCTCGTAATGAAACACTTTTTCATCATCTGAACAAAGATATACGAGCACGGTATCTTTATTGATCACAGCTTTGGGACCATGACGGAATCCAAGAAACGAATCGAACTTGCAAACGACCAATCCATCGGTCAGCTCTTGTAATTTCAAATGACACTCTTCCGCTATTCCCTTCAATGCGCCGGAGCCTAAAAATACAGCCCTACCGAATTTTCGCGCAGCAATCTCGGAAAGCGATTTTTCACCGTTCTTCAAAATATCCCGTGCAAAAGTTACTATCGCCTCTATTTTACTTTTTTGCTCCGGCAACTGCTCTATATTGAAAATCAAAATAGAGACCAACGCCATAGTCGTAAAACTGCTGGTCATAGCCAATCCTTTGTCGTTTGTTTCCGGTGGAAGTAACACCAGCAACACATTATCCCGAGAACTTTCTCTCGCTAAATCGCCCGTTTCATTACAGGTTATGATAATATGAAATACTTTCTTACAATATTTATCGGCAATATGTACGGCCGCTAAACTCTCAGGGCTGTTTCCCGAACGGGCAAAAGAAATGAGGACGACAGGTTTTCCGGTAGGCAAACAACTTTCGGGATAAGTAATAATATCGGTAGTCGCTACGGCTCGACATTGAGAATAGCCTTTTTCCACAAAAATCCCGGCCAATGCATTTCCGATAAAGGCCGACGTTCCAGCACCCGCCAAGATAATTTCGGTATCCTTTCCGATATGGTTGTTCGAAATGAAAGTTTGTATCGCGGCTTCATTTCTGCAAACCAAATCATACGCCTTCAACCAAACATCGGGTTGCTGCATAATTTCACAATATGTAGCCGTTTTATGATCGCTTAAATCCATAAAGTACTGTGTTAAAATAAATTGAGAACTCTATTATCACTCTTCTTGTCCTATTTCTCTATCACAAATATAGACAAGCGAAACTTTCGATTCGAAATATTATATCAACAAATATCTAAATAATACTTTATGAAAATCTATAAATAAAAGATTATCAATAATTTATATAAAAATAAAAATATTTCGAAATGTTTCGATTGTTAAAATACATTATAAAACAAAGATTTATCGATATAATATTTATTAAATTATGGTGTATTCTAAAAAAACAATCTACCTTAGTAATAAAATAATTTGGTATAAGTTTAAAATCAAGCACAAGCACTTTCGATTCGAAATATTTTTATCCCAAAACCTTATCATTAAACTACGCAACAATGGAAACATACTATTCAGCCAAAGAGCGCCGAGCGCAAATCCTACAACTTCTAAAAAGCAGTCCCAAAATATTGGTATCTTCCCTTAGCCAAATGTTTAATATATCGGAAGTTACTATCAGAAAAGATTTAGAAGAGCTTGAAAACAGGAATTTATTGATACGAGTCAGAGGGGGAGCAATACGTTTACCGAAATTAAACATTGCAGAAGAACAAGCTACGACTGAGAAAAAAAGATTTCATTATCGAGAAAAACGAAGTATCGGGCGCATGGCGGCTACACTGATACAAGAAAACGAAACCATCATTCTCGATTCAGGCAGTACAACGATGGAAATTGCTAAAAACCTGCACTCGTTCAAACAATTAACCATCATTACAAATGCCATAGACATAGCCATAGAATTAAGTAAATACAAACGGTTCAATGTCATTTTACTGGGCGGTCATTTAAGAGATTCAAGTCTCTCTACGGTCGGTCCCATAGCCGAGAACACGCTCAAAATATTTTATTGCGACAAATTATTTCTGGGTGTGGACAGTTTTAATTTGGAACGAGGAGTTTCTACTCCCAACATAGAAGAAGCAAATATCAATCAAACGATGATTACAATGGTAAAAGAAACTATCGCCGTTTTCGATTCATCAAAAGTCAATAAAAAAAGTTTTGCCTTTATCGCCCCCGTTTCTAAATTGAGTGCAATCGTCACCGACAACAATATGCCGCTGGACATTAAAACACAAATCAAAAAAATGGGGGTGAAACTATACGAAACCGAGCCTGATTCATAAAAATAAATATATATGATTAATAAAAGAGGATACTCCTTATAAACGGGAATATCCTCATAATAGTATTAGATCGATAATCTTTTATCAATAGACCGTATTCTGCGGATCCATATTTGTCCAACCGGTCGTCCAATTATTAGCAGCGGTCTCTGTGGGTCCGAACGCACCTATATAGGCCACTTGTTCAAAACCGGAAGAAACCAGAGAATGGCTCCAATCGGCGGACAGACTTATTAACGGACTGTCCTGAGAAGGAACCATGCAGAACGATGTCAAATTCTGAGGGTCTCCTTGCAGTTTCAAATCGTCAATAGCCGTATAAGCGATATTCTTGCCTCCTTCTCTATTGAAATAACTATCTGCAAAAGCTCCGTTATCCGAAGGATCGAACTGTGTACCATTCGCCCAATATTGTGCATCTTGATAATTCTTAACCATACCGGCGAACACACAATTCGAAACGACCAATTTCCCCTCGGTGGCATGAGTCTGAGTCTTTGAGTTTTTATCATTCTCGATGATTAATCCAATGGGGAATCCGGCAAATACAGAATTAAACACTCTCAACTGTGTATTGCGGCGCAAATGCATAGCAGCCTGAAAACGAGCATCAGTAAGACTTCCATTTACGCCAGCCTCATTAGTATAATTCGTCGGATCAAGTACCGGACCGAACATCGATACATTTGCAAACACGCAAGAAGTATAAGGTTCAACGGTCGCAGCGTCGGCACAATTATCGGATTCGAAGCCGTTGGATGCCGATTTATCCCCGATCTTCGGATTCCGCAAAGCAGCCAAAAACTGCAATTTACCAGAAAATCCGTTATCCGTATCGAAGTCGTCGTCCCAAGTTCCCAACGCTACCAAGTGTTTACAATTTACCGAACCACCGAACCATTCGTAAGAATCGTCTCCCGAGTAAGAGACTTGTACATAATCGACTGTCGTTCCGCTACCCACCGAACCAAACGTAATGGCATTGATTTCATTATCAGTCGAATATTCGATACCGGCAAATTCGCAACGCACATATTTCAATACACCGGAGTTATCGGTATCGTCGTTACCTCCATGTTTACTTCTGACACCTCCTTCGATAGTCTGCTCTCCCATGTTGTTTTTGGCTTTACCCAAAAGGATAATACCGCCCCAGTCACCGGGCTTACGTTTACCCGGAGCCTGCGCCGATGTAAATACAATGGGGCGTTCGCTCGTACCCTCGGCAATGAGTTTGCCTCCGCGCTCCACAATCAACGTAGCCTTAGACTCTTTCTCTCCTTTGATAACTACACCCGGCTCGATAGTGAGTGTAGCCCCTTCGGTAACATAAACGAACCCTCTCAAATTATAGGTGTTCGGATAGGTCAAAGTCATATTGGACGAAATCTCGTAAGCATTCGAACCGTCTCCCAAATCGAAAGTCTCTCCACTCGGAATGGGATTATCATTGTTCTCGTCACAACTTACTACCGCCATTGTCGCCAAGCATACAAAAGCAATTGTTTTGAATCGTTTTTTCATTTGATTTTTCTGTTTGATTAGTATTATAGAAAAGGATTAAAAACTGAATGTGATACCTACGCTCACCGAACGTCCCGGTTTATACGACTTCGTAGTCTGTTCGCGTTTCTGTAACTTTCCCTCGGCATCATAAAATTGCGGATACTGCTTATATACTACTTTTTCACCAATGATATCTTTCACTCCGGCTTTCAACTCGACGAGTTTACCGAACTTCTTAGACACCGTGAAATCGAGACTATTACGCGGTAGTTCATAGGTATCGGGGATATTCACGCTCACATCATTCGTAGTACTGTTGGACTTTCCGATGCCGATGATACGCTTTCCCAAACGATTGTAAAGCAACGACGACATCAATCCCCACTTTTCATTCTGATAATAAAGTCCGGCATTGACGATATAAGGCGATTGCCCTTGCATTTCCCTGTCTTCGGTTTTAACAATACCCGATTCGTCGAAACGTACTCTACTCTTTATCAAAGTAGCATTGAGTAAAAGACTTAATCCTCTCATTCCTAAGAAGTCGAGAGACTTGCGAATTTCAACCTCCGCACCGAAACTCTGTGCCGAAAGTGCGTTCTCATAATTATATCGCAGCGATCCTCCCATATCTATAAAGGTCCATTCTATGGGGTTCTTGAAGTATTTGTAGAAAATACCTAAGCTGATGACTTCTCCCCGTTGCGGGTAAAACTCGTACCGGAAATCAAGGTTGTCTATCTTACACGTCTTCAAATTCTCGTTCCCGCCTATTTCATTAAAAAGATCGAAATCGTAATATACAGCCGGCGAAACCTCTCGAAACTCTGCCCGATTCAAAGAACGTCCATAGGCCAGACGAAGCAAATTGCGCTCATCGAAATTGTACGTGGCATTGACCGAAGGCAATAAATCGAGATCGGTATAATTGCGGCTCGTCATCAACACTTGCGATGCCGACTGAGATTTATCCCATTTCATTCTCAACCGATTGTATTCAAGCCTCAAACCGGCATAAACATTGAATTTACCCATCGGCAATTCTATCGCGCCATATCCCGCTCCATATATGTTGTATGCCTCATAAGCATTTTTCTTATCGGTAATCTCGTCTATAAAGACTTTATCGGCACTCAACCAATCCTCGCTCATCATTTCTTCATAAGGCAGATACAGGTAATATGCACGTTCTTCAAGAGAGAGATTCTCGTACCGATAGATAAATTCGCGAGGCGTATAATTACGGGTACGATACTCGGATATCAATCCGCCTTTCACCGTAGAGAGTATCTCGCCCATAGGAACTGTTCCCTTGTAGTCCACACTACCCGAAAACACATGGTCGGACAAAGATTGGAAATAACGTTTGATGCTCTCATTGCCTACTTTTAACTGCGATACGTCTACTCCATCGCTCATTCCAGCCTGATTAACGACTATCCGGCGGTCGGGCTCGGTTCTATAAGCATAACTATATCCCATGTTCCACGCCAGAGAATGGAGCTTCTTCTCATCTAAAAAATGATTACCGGTCAGCTGTCCCAAATAGCTCAGACGCGATTGGTACAACATCTCCGTCTCCTCCCGATAGGTCAAACCACTCACATTTCTTTCTCCCGAGCGTTCGGTCAATCGGTTTTTACCCAACATATTAAACAGGTTTCGGAATTCCAATTTATTTTTTCCGTCAAATACAAATGCCCAATTGTGCATTGCACCCAATCGCACATCGTTGGAATACTGGTTATCGACATAATCATTGAGATACACCGGCTTATCGGCATCAGAAGAATAAATACCGAAACGGGCATTCGTGATATCCTGTATCGTTTTATAAGTATTACTATAATTGATATAGGTAGTCATACCTATATCTGTCCCGCCCTCGGTTTCGAACCGCCGATTAATCGTCAGAGATAAACGTTGGTCGGGAATCGGATAATAACTTTTCACCCGCCAATCGTTATTAAACGAGCGTGTAAGCCGTGTAACTTCCGCCGGATCGCTACCGGTAACGTCCATGTGCGAAGGCATGCCATTCGACAAAGGTCTCTTGTTCAAATCGAACCCCAACCAATCGGTAGTACTGCCGGGATTCAGACGCGTTTTTACAAATTGAGTATTGGTATTGAATCCTGTCGTATAACCAATCTGAATGGAGTTACGCAAAGGTAGACTCTTGGTAGAGATACGAATAAATCCACCGGCAAAATCGGCCGGAATTTCGGGAGCCGGAGACTTATAGATAATCATATTCTCGATTTGAGAGCTGGGCAACATATCGAATGAGAAAGCTCGGCTATCAGATTCTAAGCTCGGAGAACTGTTCCCATTGATCCACACATTATTATACCGTTGCGACAATCCACGTACCACAACAAACCGATCGTCTATTACCGATATACCCGGTACTCGTTTCACCACTTCCGCTGCATCACGATCGAGTGTTTTGGCAATCTGTTGCGAAGATATACCACTCGCTACCTGTACTTGCGCTTTCATTCCTTCCAACAAAGACATCTCCGTATCGTTCCTGCGATAGGTAGAAACCACGACTTCATTCAAGGCGACCCCGTCTTCCTCCATCTCAATTTCAAGACCCGCGATAGACTCTCCCTGCCTCACGTTCACCGGGACCCGAACCGTCTTATAGGATAAATATCGGCAAACAATCGTCTGCTTTCCTATGGGAATATTTTTCAAACTAAACTTTCCGTCCAAATCGGTAGCTGTCGCTACCGAACTATTCTCTATTTGTACAGTGGCCCCTATAATTGCCTCTCCACTTTTCTTATCTCTGACTTCTCCGGTAATCAAACTTCCTGCCGAAGCTGTTATCCCCAATGCATGAATCGAAAAAACAAAACCTAAAACAACCGCCAGTAATCCGCTTTTATACATATATTTTTACCTTTTTCTTTCCGCTGCAAAAGTAAAAGCAAAAGAATACGAAAACATGACAGCAATATGAATCGATATATAACATGTATTACATTATCGTATACCGAATTTTGCAAATATATTTCAGTACGATATGCAATATTGTATCTCAACCCAATAGACCCACAGAGAAAAAACTATCTATCGTTCGACCTACATGTAGCGCTTTCTACGGAGCTCGCATAAAAATTCAGCTTATTTAACAACTTCTACATGACTGATTTCCTGCAATGGTTACATTTATGTAAGTTACTAATATCGATGTTTCTTCTTGCAAATTGTTTCGCAAAAATCCATCTTTGTATTGAAAAACAAAAGTTATTAACGATAATCGAAGTAAACTTAAAACGAAAAAACGATGGACAAAATCACAAAAATCAATTCAGGAGAAAAGTTTACCCACACATCTGTCGGAAAACTCGCCGAGTTCAATGGTAAACAATTCCTCAAAGACACTGTCGGTACAACCGGTTGCGAAATTTCATTCGGGACAATAGAGCCCGGCCAAGCCGCACCTTTCTTTCACAGCCATAAACAAAACGAAGAAATTTATATTATTCTCAGTGGCGCCGGCGACTTTCAAGTAAACGATACGGCTTTCCCTATTGCCGAGGGATCGATCGTTCGTGTAGCCACAGCCTGCAATCGTTCCATACGATGCACATCAACCGAAAAAATGCTCTACATCTGCATTCAGGCAAAAGAAGGTAGTCTCGAACAATGTACTATGGAGGACGGTGAAATCACCCAACAAGAAACAAAATGGTAGTAAAACAAGGAGGCTGTTCTTGAATAACATAGAACAGCCTCCTCTCACATCATAGTTAAAGTTATTTATTCCGCTTCAATTCCAACACCACTGCACCGCCAGCAGTAAAAAATACTAAATTCCCATTTTCGAGTATGCCATAAGTCCTCACATTATTCAAAGCTGAAAGTATGTTTTTCTCTGTCTCCATATCGGGACACATCATGCGAGTTGCAGCCACACCGTGGAAAGAGATAGAATTTTCTACGGTCTCATCACTCCGTAATTCCCCCGTTATACGATTACAACCCGAGTTTCCACTTATTCGACCGTCAGCAATATCGAACTTGACACCCGGTCGTACTTCCAAATCGGTAGATAAAGTATCTCCATACACTTTAACAATATTCCATTCTCCTTCCAATTCAGATAAAGGAACTACCGAAAACCTCTTACTCAATAACATGACAGGTTCTTTATCCGAAGCATACAGGGCAATTTTATTTTTACCCGCGCGTTTAACGTTCTTTACCATAGACAACACTTCGATAAGTTTTCCTTCCAATTCCATATCGGGACAAGCCATGAGAGTGGATGCCATATGACCCAATTCTATTTTATTGTCTCTGGAAAGATCCAGACTCCCCATTATACGGTTGCAACCGCTATATCCATATACTCTCCCTTTCTTCGTATCGAATCCGATAAAGGGGTTCGATTGAGCTCGAACCGGTTCACCCTGAATTTCTACCACGTTCCATTCACCACAAATATCATTTTCCGATACCATATCTCTCGCCGTTTTACAAGAAGACAATAATAAAACTCCCAAAAATACCGACAAGTACATCTTTTTTGCATTCATATCTCTATTTTTTAAATCTACTATATGCGACTTCAATAAATAATTGGAGAAAAGAATATAATACTGCGTCTTTATATATTAAAATTTTTTAAATACGCTATTTCCCTTCAAAAGTCTCCCTTTCCTCGATAGTATTCACAATATCCATCATACATTTTTGCTACCTTTACTAAATATTCATTTAAACTACGATTTATCATGAAAAAGAAAAATTTTATTCCTTTAATTGCAATCGCTGTTTTATGTGCAGCCTGTCACGACAAAACTACTTTAACCGGAGATTGGATTGAACCAGTACCGGGTAATACAAATACGATACAAGGATTCAGTCTGAAAGAAAACGGAGAAGCAACGTCCATCAATATGGCCACCCTTCAATATAAATCTTGGGCGCAAGAGGACAACCGGCTCATTCTATCGGGAGAAAGCATCGGCAATCAACAAACAATCTCATTCTCTGATACTTTAAAAATTTTCAAACTATCGGAAGACAGTCTGATTTTGAAAAAAGGTGATTTGGTTAAAACATATACACGTCCCAAAAGTATCATTCCAGCGACTCCGATACAACCAGCTACATCTACCCCATTTACAGTAGAAGGAAAATTGGTCATCGGACATGAAGTACGCTCTTTTATCGCAGAAGGCGACACCACCTCATATTGGATCATCGATGATTCGGGAACATTGAAAGAGGAATATGAAAAAACTATCGGCAACAATTCCGAGCCATATACTCCGGTATATGCCGAACTAAAAGTTATCGATACCGGGAAATCGAACGAGGGATTTGCCGCTGAATATACCGGAGTCTATCATGTAAAAGAAGTGTTGAATATATCCCCGATTAAAACAGAATAGACGTGTAGCCATATCATGAATATAGCCTACATAGGTGCGAGGATAAAGATTCCGTAAAAAATTCGTGGGGATAGACCTGTATTTTAATAAAGAATCTCTTGTTGGCAACCACGTTACGAACTCCTCGGCAAACGGTAAAAAAGCAGCCGAATAGATTTTTGGAGATATTCAACCCCTCCGTCACTACGTGCCACCTCCCCTATATTTTGCGATGCAAAACACAGAGGAGGAGGGTAATACTTTCCTATATATCATGTTTGTTCTTCTCCCTTGCCGTGTCCCGTAGCATTACGGGGTGTTGCGTTAGCCATATAGAGAAGGTGGCACGTAGTGACGGAGGGGTTGAAAAGCACCACCTTAATCAGTCCGTTTATATCAGATATTTAACCCCCTCGCCCTACACTCCCCCTATCTCACCTGCGATGAGCAGAGGGAGAGTTGAATTCATACTCCTCCACTGTGTTTTTGTAGCGCAAAAATAGGGGAGATACCGAAGAACGATAGTTTCTGAGGAGAGGGAGTAGAATATACAAGGACAATCTCCACTAATTATCGACTAAGACAGAATAAAGAATATAGACGTAATACATTTTGATGAAAATAAAAGAGTGATGAAATTCATCACTCTTTTTGTAGCGAGACCGGGGCATGATCCCGGGACCTTCCCGATTTTGTATCGGGACGCTCTAACCCTTCGCCACCAAATGCTCAATATACTTGCGACTCTTTTTTGACTTTATCTCACGCTCCCGAAATAATGCCGAGCTCTTATCGATATACTCTTCCGAATAAACCAACTCCCACGGACGACCGCCTCGGGTACTGGGGGTAGCACCTGCGTTATGTTTCGACAAACGAATCTCTATATTATGCGTATAACCTACATAATACCTATCCTTCGTGCGAGAATAAAGAATATAGACGTAATACATTTTGATGAAAATAAAAGAGTGATGAAAATCTCATCACTCTTTTTGTAGCGAGACCGGGGCATGATCCCGGGACCTCATGATTATGAATCATGCGCTCTAACCAACTGAGCTATCTCGCCAACATGTTTATGTATCGCACCGACCGATTGTCAAATGCGGTGCAAAGATAAGGGATTATTTTATACTACACAAAAAATTGGCTTACTTTTTTTACTCACCAATTCATGCAATCCATCGCCGTATCAACCGATATATCTCTCCAATCCACAAAACGGACGAAGTTGCCACAAAAATATACACCCAGTCCATCGGTTGTAAAGGGGTCACACTGAACAATGCTCCACCCAAGCTGACTATCAAAATCTGCCCGGCCAGAATAATGAGGGTAACCCACAGAAATCCTTTACATGAAGCCAACCGGTCAAAGGCGGATTGTACATTTCCAAAAGCCTTCGCATTGAACATATTCCAAAATTGTAAAAACACGAATATGGAAAAGAAAAGGGTAAGTTCATATCGGGTAAGCCCTCCGGGAACCGGCGTAAAGTTAAAGAAATGGGTAAAGAAAAGCGACAGATCGAACTGAGCGAGCGATGTAATATCGACATGTTTGAAATATTGCAACAGCCCGAACAAGAGCAACACAAAAGCAATTCCAGTCCCGATGATACCTCCTGCCATAGGCCGGGTAACGATATTATCGTTCAAATGACGCGGCTTGTCCCGCATAACCCGCTCGTCGGGCGGCAAGGAAGCCAATGCCAAAGCAGCGAAGGTATCCATAATGAGATTTACCCAAAGCATCTGAGTGACTGTCAACGGCGACTCTGTTCCTAAAAAAGCACCGATAAGGACAATCAAACATGCGGCCACATTGATAGTCATCTGGAAAAGAATGAACTTCTGTATGTTACGATACAGCGAGCGTCCCCAAAGCACCGCTTTGGTAATACTACCGAATGAATTGTCGATAATCGTAATGTCGCTCGCTTCTTTGGCGACAGATGTCCCGTCGCCCATCGAAAGCCCCACCTGCGCAGCATTGAGTGCCGGGGCATCGTTCGTTCCGTCTCCGGTAACGGCAACGACCTCATCTTGCGATTGCAACAAACGTACAAGTCGCTCCTTATCCATTGGACGAGCCCGAGCGATAACTTTCAAATCGGGGATACGTTCCAACAAAGTTTTATCGTCGAGAGCCGCAAATTCGGAGCCTGTAATTATATTACGATCTCCGTCTTCGGGTGTCCACAACGAAATCTGGCGAGCTATTTCACGAGCTGTGGCCGGGGTATCGCCTGTTACGATTTTCACTTTTATCCCCGCATTCAAACAGTCGGAAACTGCCGCAGGCACTTCCTTACGAACCGGGTCGGCAATGGCTGTGATACCTAAGAAAGTCAATTTGATATGGGGAGCCAAGTGTCCGGCGATAAAACACACCTCATCGGGCTCGACCAAAGCATAGGCAAACCCCAAAGTACGCATGGCTTGATTTTGGTATTGCAACAGCTTTTCTTCCAGCATCGGACGGCTATCGGCCATAGGAACATTTCCCGACGAAGTAACCCGATCTGAACAGAAATTCATCACATATTCGGGAGCACCTTTCACATAAAGCACCCGGTGATTCAACAACGGAGACTGAACCACCGTAGCCATATACTTACGCTCGGTAGAAAATGTCAACTGTTCGATCACCTCTGCATGACGACGCAACGCTGCATAATCGACTCCCCGGTCGGCCAACCAAAGCAGCAAAGCTCCCTCGGTAGGATTGCCCAACACTTTCACACTGCCGGCAGCCTTATCTAAATGAGCGGTCGAGTTTGCCGCTATACTCTCAAAAATAATGTCCTCCACTCCCGACTCAGGAATATAATCGAAAGCCGCCTCATGCACTCTCATCTGGTTTTGCGTGAGAGTTCCGGTCTTATCAGTACAAATCACCGAAGCCGCACCCATCGTTTCGCAAGCATGCATTTTACGAACCAGATTATTATTCGCCAGCATACGCTTCATACTCATCGCCAAACTGAGCGTGACACTCATCGGTAATCCTTCGGGAACAGCCACGACGATAACCGTAACAGCTATCATCGCCGTCGATAACAGATAGCTTCCGAACAATAACCAATCGATAACGGGGTGCTCTGTCAGGTAAATAACCGTTCGAGCTATAAAAATAACGGCAGCGATAACGTAGCTCGCTTTTGTAATAAACGAAGCCAATGTATTTAGCTGCTTATCGAGGGGTGTTTGCGTATTATTTTCTATCTGAGAACCGGTATATACCTTACCGTACTCGGTCGCATCGCCCACTTGCGTTACTTGCATGACACCATATCCGCCCAACATCGTAGAGCCGTTCATAACAGCATTGGAAGGATATGTGGCTTCTTTATCGAAATCGGCTTCTATCGTCGTTTTAGTCGCCATCGGCTCTCCGGTTAAAGAAGATTCATTCACCTGCACCGATACGGCACTCAATAAAATTCCATCGGCAGGTATTTCATCTCCGGCATTCAACATAACGATGTCGCCCACGACAATCTCCCGTTTGGGTATCTCCAACATGTGTCCGCCTCGTATGACCTTGACAGGAAGATCGTCGTTTACCTGATTGAGAATATCGAATTTCTTAGCCGCACTCATTTCGAAAAGAAAGCCGACAACCGTCGCCAACAATATAGCCAAAGCGATACCTGCCGGTTCGAACAACGCCGACATACCGGCCTCTCCCGTAGCGATATGATAAACCGCAACAGCGACAGAAAGCAGTAATGCGACTAAAAGAATACGAATAATCGGATCGGAAAACTTTTCCAAAAACAATTTCCACATAGGCGTACGAGCCGGGGGAGTCAATATATTTTCTCCATACCGTTCCCGACTGGCCAATACTTCCGATTCGCTAAGCCCGGAATATTCTACCTCAGATTTCATCTATTCTATTATTCTATTAATACCTATTTTATAAAGAAACCGCTATGCGAACAAAGCTATCACCTCATCGATGGTAAGCAGGGACTGTTCGCCCGTAGTCATATTTTTCAATGTGATTTTTTCTGCCGCAATTTCATTTTCACCGACCAAAGCAACATACTCCACACCTGTGGAATCGGCATATCCCATCTGCTTCTTCATCTTAGCGGCTTCGGGATAAATTTCGGCCCGTATACCGGCAGCTCTTAACCGGGCTAAATGAGACAGACAAACCTCGCATTCCCGCTCTCCGAAATTAACGAACAGGACTTGTGTCGATTCCATCGACTCCTTCGGGTATAAATCGAGCTGATTGAGTACATCGAAAATACGATCGGCCCCGAAAGAAATACCGACACCGGAAACTCCCGTCAAGCCGAACACTCCCGTCAAATTATCATAACGGCCTCCCCCCGTAATGCTTCCAATCTGCACATCGAGAGCCTTTACTTCGAGAATAGCTCCCGTATAATAATTCAGTCCGCGAGCCAAAGTCAAATCGATTTCAAGCGATGATCGCAGAGACGAAGCAGATAGTTTTCGTAAAATATATTCCAACTCGTCTATACCTTTCAATCCCACCTCCGAGGCGGATAATTCCCTACGCAACACTTGTAACTTTTCTTCGTTGCTTCCCTGCAACAGAATCACCGGTTGCAATCGGGCGATGGCATCTTCGGACAAACCCTTTTCCCGTAATTCGTCATTCACCTTATCCAATCCTATCTTATCGAGCTTATCGATAGCGACCGTAATATCGACTATCTTATCGGAAGCACCTATCCACTCGGCTATCCCGCTCAATATCTTCCGATTGTTCAATTTAATAGCGACCCGTATTCCGAAACGGGCGAAAACCTCGTCTATCATTTGAATGAGTTCCACCTCGTTCAATAATGAATCGGAACCTACGACATCGGCATCGCATTGGTAAAATTCACGATAGCGTCCCTTTTGCGGACGGTCGGCTCGCCACACGGGCTGTATCTGATAACGTTTGAATGGAAACGTCAGTTCATTACGGTGCATCACGACGAAACGGGCGAAAGGAACCGTCAAATCATATCGTAACCCTTTCTCACATAACCGGCAAGACAAGCGGTTGAGATTACGCTCCTCTAAATCGGTCTCGGTAACATCGGAAAGAAAGTCTCCCGAATTAAGGACTTTAAACAAAAGTTTATCCCCCTCTTCTCCATACTTTCCCATCAAGGTCTGTAAAGTCTCCATCGCCGGAGTCTCGATTTGACGGAATCCATAAAGGCCGAAAACATGCTTTATCGTATTGAATATATAATTACGCTTCGCCATCTCTTCCACAGAGAAATCTCGCGTACCCTTCGGGATACAAGGTTTTGCCATCATATTTGATAATCTTATTCTATAAAATTTCTACGGGGAAAACCCCGATATAAATGAACTACAAAAATAGCGTAAACCAAAGACAGAAACAAATTTATCGGATTCTCCCGAAATACAGCCTATCTTCGCTTTTCATGCAAAGGTATAACATTTTTCCTTTCACCACATTTTCAGGTCCAAATTCTTAGAAGCTGTTTTAAATTTATTGAGAAAATATTTTCAACTTTTCAAGTCGATGACTAAAAACGATAAGCTGTTCCTAATGAAATGCGGCCGACTCCGATGAAATGATGTGTATTGGGTATGTAGTCATATAACTTATCGTCCCACAACGTCATCGAGGGCTCCGCAAAAAGATCGAACGAACGAGAAACATTCCACCGGAATTGCAAACCTCCCTCGGCCACCCAACCGATACCGCCATCACTGTTATAATTACTCCACCCTATACCGGTTCCCAACGAGGCTATCAGATGGAAACGACGATCGGGATCGGGTTCAAGAAGCGATGTAAGATTCAACAGATAATCGACATGAGCCGTCCCCAAGCAAAGAGTTTTCGATGTATGGGGTGCGATAAAATCATATCCCAAGCCTATTTCCATACCCGATGCCGATGTAAACCATCTACCGAAAGAAAGGTCTGCCCCTACCGAAACTTTCCGATAACGGTCCACCAAAATCGTTTCACTGAACAACGACGGACCTACCGAAACGGAAAAATAGTTTCTCTTATCGAAAGTTCGTTTTCCTCCCGCAACTGTATTCCCGCCCAATTTATAATTGAGGCCAACCATCAAACGAGCCTCCGGGTCGAAGCCCAAGCCATTGTCATTCCGAGAAACACGAGATGCAAGAAGCTGAGGCTCGATAAACAAATCGATACCCGAAGATACATTGAACCGTCCTTGTACTCCCGCTCTGACGCCATAAACAAATTCATTTTTCTTTTGGCTATTTCCGACTCCGGCATACACTCCGCCTAACGCAATGAGGTCAAACAACCTATCGGAATTATATCCGGCCGTAAAAGCCGACAGATTAAACATATAGTCGGCCGACAAAGCCAGCGACATATAACGTGGAGCCGCACCGTAATATCCATAATCCAAGCCCAACCGCCAAGAGGACAAGGGAGTGTACCACTTGCCGACAGAAACAGCCAATCCATGACCTCCCGCAAAATCATTGCCAGACCGTCTCAATACTCGTCCCGTATAGGCCAATGACAAGAAATATTTATCGGACAAGTCATAAGCGGCATGATTGGCCTTATAGTCATATCGATCGAGCTGATATTGCAGACCGACATTTAGAGAAGTCAACATGTCGACAGGTAAACCGGCAAAGCTCTCACGAGAATATTTTTTCCCGAAAGCTCTCACTTGGGGTTCGATAAACAGTCCGATACCCGAACCTACATTCCACAATCCTTGCAAACTCAAACCCATACCGGGATAAAATCCCGAATTATAGCTGGTCGCATAGGATAGTACGGCTCCAACACCCAATGTCACATGGAATATCCGAGAAGGATTATACCCATACAACGTCGAATTGATATTCCACAAATAATCGAGTTGTACAAGACCGAACTTGCGATAACCGGGTTGGGAATCGCCATACGCGCCTCCGCCTGCCGTCAAACGCACGCCCGACGCGGCCGTAAGCCATTTGCCCAAATAAAGAGAAGCCATAGGACCGATTCGATCCAAAGGATTAGTGCGCAACCCCTTATGCAGAATACCTGCTGCTCCTATATTTAAACCGTAAAACATGTGGTCGACAAAATTCTCGTTACGAAATTCTACGGTTTTCTCAAATGATCCGTGTTTCATTCCGTAAGCATAAAGATTGTAGGAAAGCCCCGCCGTAACGGTCGGCACAACATCGACCGAAGAGAACAGGTTTCGTTCCCAACGGTTATTTTGACTCACATTCAACCGAGGCTCGACAAATAAATCGAACATATCGTTGAGACGGAATGTCCCCTGCAAGCCTATACCCGCTCCGAATCCATGTTGGAAATAGCCCTCGGAAGAGACATAGTCGTAATTAAACCCGGCAACCCCGTTCAAATTAAAAAACCGATTGCTATCATACCCATAAAAAAGCGTGGAAAAATTCAATAAGTAATCAAGTTGACCACCGACAGCCAATGTCCTGTATGGAGAGAACTCGGCATCGAGAGACGAATAGTTTAACAATAAACGAGCTCCCGAAACAGGATTCCACCATGTACCCATACCGCCGAAAATGCGGAAACCTTTATTGGGCAAAGGATTGGAAAGCGAAGATTTCATCGCCCCTGCAAATCCGGCTCCCATCGTTAAATAAAGATCTCCTATACGGCGAGGAAAATCAAAAGCATCCTCTTCCCTCGCCGACCGATTGAACGACGGCGATACAGGACGATATGTAAATCCGGCCAAAACGGAAGGAAGCGGATCGACAGCACTCAACCCGTCTTTCCAAGATTCGTTCGAAAATACATCGACACGAGGTTCCACAAATACAGCCCAATGATCCGATAGGCGAAACTCTCCGTGCAAACCTGCCCCGGCGCTCCACCGGGTATGCAATTTATCGTCTACGGCTACCGAATGAAAACCCGCACCCAATACCCCCGACATCTCGAACAACCGGCTCGGATCATATCCACCGAACAAAGCATGGAGATTAAACAGATAATCGAGTTGCAAGCCGAAAGAAGACTTATTATATAATTCGTCGGTCTTCAAATAACGCATCAATCCAGATAGTCTCAAAGAAGAAACAGAAGTAAATCGATTTCCAATCGACAGCATAGCCGTAGCCCCGGGATCAAGGAGGAGCCCAGAACCGCTCGTCAATGTAGTTGCCATACCGCCTTCCACAGAAACGAAGAAACCTTGATCGGCTCCGAAAAAAGGAGCTTTACGACGCACCGGGTCCGATAGTAAACGATAACCTAAGCCGGCCATCAACGAAGCCTCCCAGTCGTAACGCATCCAAGTCTTTATCCCGTCTATTCCGTCGGAATAAATTCCAATACGGGGTTCAAGATAGAAAAAGGTCAATGGAGAAAAATTAAACCTTGTCTGCATACCCAATCGAAATCCGCCGGCATGCGACCAATTGCCGGTACGATATAGTAACTGATATTCACCACCGGCGACACCGATTAACTCGAACATTCGAACGGGATTATCTTTATGCAGCAAAGAAGTAATATTCATCAAATAATCGGCAGACAAACCGACAAAATAGGGATTCACCCCTGCGAGCCCGTTATGTAACCCCGCATTTAACCCCACACGCATACCGTGCACCGGAGAAAACCAATCGCCTACCGTCAATCCTGCACGAAGCCCCAAACCGGGAGTAGCGAACAAAGAACCGGCCGAACGATCGAGAATCAGGCCTGCCTCCCCTGAAATAAAAAGATGGTCGCCAAATTTCTTTTTAGCATACCTTTCATTTTTGGCGGGCTTTTGCAAGGTATAATCCAACCCATTAAACTGATTATTCTCCGGTTGTTCCTGCGCAGCCGCACTAATCGTAAAAACGACGATTAAAAATAGCGGCAGTCGAACCACCGAAGTAAAACCGCGCATAATATATCTCATTTTCATACTTTAATCTTCCTGTTGTAACAAATCCAATACATCGCCATCGACACTGGCAACATCTCGTAACGACGGGTCTTTCTTGAACGCACTCTCCAAATAGGACAAAGCGAGAACCACCTCGTCGACACGATTAGCCGCCACGGCCTTGATATACTCCTCTTTGGCCGAATTTCCGAGCAGCTTCGCTTTTTCCCATGCTTGTTCGTTCGACTTGATAGCCAAAAGCATAAGCACTTCGTTAAAAGGCGATTCCGCCGATATTTCCTGCATCACCTCGTTGTAACGACCGTTCAGCGCGGCGGCATAGACTTTCGCTTTATGATAAATACCTGTATCCGGCAAATCGAATGCCAAAGAGTCGGCTTGGGCATAACGCCCAGCAGACAACCAAGCGACCACTTGGTTCAATCTTGTTTCATCGGGCAATTCCGGCATTTCGAGATAAGGTAAAAGCAGCTCTGAATCCGGCTCTCCCTTATCGATAAGAATGGCTGCCAAATCGGTAGCCGCAACCAAAAATTTGGGATAGACCTCCAATGCCCGGCGGCATATCGCCTCACGCTCGGCAATCGAATCGGCGAGATTGTACAGCCGCCAAAACTCATTACGAGACAAAGATGCACTATCGCTACGATAGAGCACTTCGATTTCTTCGTCTGTGAGATAACGGTATTGCGAAAATAACAGCTCATAACTTACCCGACGTAACTGAGGCAAATACCGGGAAGTTATCAAAGGGCGATAAAAAGGCAACGATACGACATTTCTCGACTGCCGGTTCGGATTATCGGGATATTTATCGATTATTTCCTGTATAGCATCGGCCTCTTGGATTTTACTATCCGCCCGAAGCAAATCGACTACCCGGTCCCAAGTCTCGACCGATGCTGTCGTATGCATATCTATTTGCCTTCGGGTAGACTCGTTCAACTCTTTAACGATGAGCGACATTGCCGATACCATACGTTTCTGCGCCAACTGTTTGTTTCTCTCATAGTTCCCCTCCGGCGATGCTGTTCCTGCAATAGAAAAACTTTTTAACCGAGCATTCGGGTCGTTCTCTACCTGATGCAATCGGGAAATAAGCCGGTTCAATTCCTCTCGGTTATCCCCATCGGCGAGATTCAAATCGCTCTTGTTCACTCTGAATGTAAGATTCACATCACCCTTCGTATCCCGCAGTTGCATCTCTGGCTGCGGGAAAAAATTTTCGTTCTTTACCGCACTGCCGGGGATCTCGTATTCGAGGAAACGCAACGGGTTCACAACACCCCGGGCAATAACAAACGTATCGCGATAGAGCACCCGATTGTAATTTTCCATCGAGACCATCATATCGCAACGGAAATCGTCATTTACATTTTCTACATAGGTCGAGTCACTATACCCGACCAAATCGTCCTTGCGGGAAGAAGAACTTTTCACCTGAACATATCGCGACAAAGGGTCTTGACCCGAATCATAATCGTACATACGTTCCTGAGTAATGGCATACTCTTTCCCATCGAAAACCAAAGGTTCGAGAAAAATCATCTGCTCCCGGGTGACGTTGTAAACACCCGGTTGTATAATCATGCGGGCATTCGTAGAAAAAAGCTCTTTGGGAATTTTCACACGAGTGCGGATATGAAAATAATTTCCTTTCACTTCAATATCGGTGGGTTCGGGAACCACATTGTCGGTAATCCTCTTGGCAGAAACGACTACTTCTTCGAGAGCTACGGCCGAATGACGAAGCACGACATCGACCGTCAATTCCCCACGGACGGCAGCTTTACATTCTTCATATCCCAACGATGTAAACAATAACTCTCCTTCCGAATCGATTTTCACCAAATATTTTCCATCTTCATTCGTCGAGCCGATAAGTTTATTGGTTCCGGCATTATAGATACTCACCCGAAATAGCGGTTCCCCCTCGATATTGGTCACCGTTCCCCGTACATTTATATCACGCGCAGACAAAGGCAAAGCGCAAACGACACTCAAAATAAGCCCTATGAACAAGGAACAAAATTTATTGAGATTCAACATAACAATCTATCAATTAAAATCACTTAAATATATAAGAGAAAGATAGTCCCAGCCGAATAGGGACAGGCGACCATTTGGAAAGATTGGGTGTTGCCGGTTTTTCCTCTCCTTCCCGATAATCGAAAGCCCGTAACTTCGCCATACCGATACCCAACGTAGCTTCCATATTCCAATGACGACTAAGGACAAAAGCGTAGCCGTAAGTGAGACCGGCGGCCCAAATATCGCCCTCATAAAGATGTTCTTTAAATTTCACATTATAAAGTCCACCCAACAAACTTATTCCCATGAAATGCCGAGCCATAGGCCTATTAAACCAGTACCGCAACTCCGGCTGAAAACGGAAATGCGTGGCTTTCATATCGGCAATCGTAAACGAAAACGGATTAGCCGCAGCACTTATATCGAGGGTCAATCTTTGATTCAACCTCATTTCTACCGCCAAATTAGGCGATAATGTAGCCCAATCGATGAGATTACTTTTAAGAGCGACACGTTGTGCATTGACCATTTGAATATTCAGGATCACTCCCAAAATAATAAAGCATTTATTAAAAACCTTTTTCATACTTATTAACTAACCGGAAGCCGATCCCCCTTTTCAAAAAGCTTCACTCGAAGTTTTAAAACCGTTTCTTACCCAAGTATTAAATAACTCTCAAAAAACGGAACAAAAATATATAATTCATTCATATATGCAAAATAAGCTTATATTTTTATCTCTCATTTGTATAAAAAAAGGCTGTTATTCACATGAATAACAGCCCTTATTTTTTAATATTATAGAAGCAATGCTCTCTTAACTGTCCCGTCGCCCTCCTGCAAAAATAATAATGTAGTACACCAACGTTGCTAACGACCCCAACGCTGCCACTACATAAGTATATGCAGCCCATTTCAATGCGTCTTTGGCCTTGTCGTGAGTACTTGCATCGGTCACCCCGGCTCCGTTCAACCAAGCCAACGCCCTTTGACTGGCATTAATTTCCACCGGCAGAGTAATAAAACTAAACAAAGTCGTCGCAGCAAATAAAATTATACCCAATAGCATAATAGCCGGATAAGCCTGTATCGTGAGAATCCCTATCAATAAAATCCACTGTACCCAATTCGAAGCGAAGCTCACGAACGGCACAAGAGCCGAGCGCAAATTCAGGAAAGAATAAGAACGGGCATGTTGTACAGCATGTCCACATTCATGGGCAGCCACGGCAGCCGCTGCGACACTGTTGCCATAGTAAACATCACGGCTGAGGTTTACCGTATGTGTGGCCGGATTATAATGATCGGTCAAATGCCCATCGACCTGCGTTACAGAAACATCGTTTATTCCATTCTCCTGCAACATACGCATGGCAATATCCCGTCCTGTAAGGCCATAAGGAATGGGAATTTTAGAATAACGTTCGAATTTACTTTGCAATGTACGTTGTACCGCAAAGCTAACTAATGCAATGACTATAAATAATACGTAAACCATAATCTTCTTTTTTTAATATCAAATTCGCAGATTGCGCAAATATATAGGAAATAAGGGAATAGATGTGTTAATGCAAAAGTTATTATAACAAAAGAGTGTTAAACAAGGAATATCAGAACAAAAACTCCGAGATAAAGAAAAGACTCGAATCCGGAAAACATAAAAAAGTTTAATAAATTATCTCCTTCAAAATTTATTTATACATTTGCGTCTGACAATATAGTCAGACATATAAGACAAACTACATAGTTAAACTTAATTTATCATTCACATGCAAGGGGAAAAACAGTACAAAACAGGACTCGATGTAGGCTCTACAACAGCCAAAATAGTCATTATCGATGAATCCGGGCAAACCGTTTTCTCTCGTTATGAAAGACATAACGCCCAAGTGAACGATCTTCTTTCCGCCTATTTTCGGGAAGCTCGACAAGAACTGGGCGACATCGAAACCTCTATCGCAGTTACCGGCTCGGTAGGCATGGGAACAGCAGAACAGCTACGAACCGAATTTATACAAGAGGTCGTAGCCGCCACCCGGTACGCCCAGCAACTATATCCATCTGCTTCGGCTTTGATCGACATCGGCGGAGAAGATGCCAAAGTCGTTCTCTTTCAAGGGAACCATATCGACCTTCGCATGAACGGGAATTGTGCCGGCGGTACAGGTGCGTTTATCGACCAAATGGCCGTACTGTTGGGAGTAGACATCGAAGAACTGAGCCGATTGGCTTTGCAAGCAGAGCATATACACCCGATAGCTGCCCGCTGCGGAGTCTTCTCCAAAACCGACATTCAAAATCTAGTCAGCAGGAACGTCCCGTTGGGCGACATCGCCGCCTCCATTTTCCATGCCGTCGCTGTACAAACCATCGTAACATTATCGCGAGGCTGGACATTCCACCCGCCTATTCTATTATGCGGCGGCCCCTTGACCTTCATTCCAGCCTTACGAAAAGCATTCGCCGATTATCTGCATTTGCAGGAGAGCGACTTTATTCTTCCTGCCGGCGGAAACCTTCTTCCCGCATTAGGCTGTGCCCTATGTGCCACGGAAGAAAAAGCAGTTGCTTTATCGACATTAGAAAATCTCATATCCCGAAGCACCGATATCACAACAAAAAACAGCCTGCCTCCGCTATTCGATTCCGAAACGGATTATGACAACTGGAAGAAAGAAAAAGCACATTATAACTGGCCCTCTGCCCCTCTCGTTCAAAGGATACAAGAAGCTGTATTGGGAATCGATTCAGGATCGACTACCACAAAAATAGTCGTGACAACCCCCGACGGCGCTATCCTTTTCTCGCACTACGCCCCCAATTTGGGGAATCCGATAGAAGCCGTCCGAAAAGGGTTGACCGAATTAAAAACACAATGCGATAAAAACGGGACGGTATTAAACATAACAGGCTCCTGTTCGACCGGATATGGAGAAGAATTGATAAAAGCGGCTTTCGGCCTCGACGGAAGCATGATAGAAACTATGGCCCATTACCGAGCCGCCCGACAAATGGCTCCCGATGTCTCTTTCATTCTCGACATCGGCGGACAAGACATGAAAGCTATTTTCGTCAAACAAGGAGCTATCACTCGCATGGAACTGAACGAAGCCTGCTCGTCGGGATGCGGTTCGTTCATCGAAACCTTCGCCCGCACATTGAAATACGACGTGTCCGATTTTGCCCGTTCCGCCTGTATGGCTTTGCACCCTTGCGACTTGGGCACACGCTGCACCGTCTTTATGAATTCAAAAATTAAACAGGTTCTGAGGGAAGGAGCGACAGTAGCAGATATAGCCGCAGGGTTGTCCTATTCGGTCGTAAAAAACTGTTTGTACAAAGTCTTGAAGTTAAAGGACGGCAAAGAGTTAGGAGAAACGATTGTCGTTCAAGGAGGAACGATGCATAACGATGCGATCGTCCGTGCATTCGAATTGGAAACCGGTAAAAAAGTCGTACGAAGTAATTTACCTGAATTGATGGGAGCATACGGCTGCGCCCTACAAGCTGCTTCTCAAAAATTGAATTCGCGCACGATAAACCAACTACTCGAAACTACCGAATATGCCAGCCGACAAATTCAATGCAACGGCTGTGAAAACAAATGTTTCGTATGCCGCTATACCTTCCCCAACGGTAATACGTTCTTCTCGGGAAACAAATGCGAACGAATTTTCACCAATCGGGGGGAAAGCGAAAAACCCGGACAGAACATATATACCAACAAATATGCTTTGCTGTTCGACCGGGAAACTCCGGAAACAGGCAACAGAACCATAGGTATACCCCGTGTCCTTAACATGTACGAGAACTATCCCTTTTGGCATGCTCTCTTTACTCGCTGCGGTATTCGGGTCGTACTGTCCGATATTTCAACTTTCGTCAGTTATGAGAAAGCTCTCAACTCGGTCATGTCGGACAACATCTGTTTCCCGGCCAAATTAGTGCACAGCCACATTCAAAACCTGATTCACAAGAAGGTGGAACGCATCTTCCTGCCATACGTTGTCTACGAGCACGAAAGCGACAAGAAAATGAACAACAGCTACAACTGCCCAATCGTCACCGGGTACTCCGATGTCATACGCAGTTCCATGTCGCCGGACATTCCGGTAGACTCTCCGGCCATCACTTTTGCCGACACTGGCTTACTCACCAAACAATGCACGAATTACCTAAGTTCTTGGGGCATATCGAAAAGAGATGCCGAGCAGGCTGTGAAATACGCGTTGAACGCCCTGAAACAATATTCGTCAGACATACGCCGAAAAGCCGAAAACATTGTCAGGGAAAGCCGCAGAAAAGAAGAACCGATCATCTTGCTCGCCGGACGCCCTTATCACACCGACCCGCTCATACAGCATAAACTTTCCGAAATGATAGCCAATCTGGGAGTAAACGTCATCTCGGACGACATAGTTAGAGACAACTCCGAGATAGAGACCCAAGACACTTACCTCATCAAACAATGGGCCTATATGAACCGCATCCTGAAAGCCGCTGAATGGACAGCCCGGCAAGGAAACGATATTCAATTCGTACAAATGACCTCTTTCGGCTGCGGACCCGACGCCTTTCTTCTCGACGAAGTAAGGGATATTCTACATCGTAACGGGAAACCCTTCACGCTTCTAAAAATAGACGATGTAAATAACATAGGTTCTCTGAAACTAAGAGTGCGTTCTTTGGTCGAAAGCCTGAAACAAACGCCGCTACGCGGAACGACAGAGAAATTCCGTACAACAGAAGTCTTTCGCAAAAAAGATCGAAACCGAAAAATCATAGCCCCTTTTATGTCGGAATACATCACACCTCTGTTAAAGCCGATTTTCAAATTGTCGGGGTACGACATAGAGGTATTGCCACCGAGCGATGCCTCCTCGGCCGAAACCGGTTTGAAGTATGCCAACAACGAGGTTTGCTATCCAGCCACACTCATTGTGGGCGATATTATCAACGCTTTGGAATCGGGGAAATACGATCTCGACAACACGGCCGTAGCCATTACTCAAACCGGAGGACAATGCCGTGCGACCAATTACTTGGCTCTTATTAAACGAGCCATGCTCGATGCCGGATTCGGAAATGTTCCCGTAGTCACGTTGGGATTAGGGCGAAAAGTTTCCAACGAACAAGAAGGCTTCGAACTGAAATGGCAAAAGATAGTGCCCGTCGCACTCAATGCCCTGCTCTACACCGATACGCTTTCTAAATTTTATCATGCCTCGGTAGTCCGGGAAAAAGAACGGGGAGCCGCGGCCCGATTGAGAGACAAATATTTAAACCTCGCCGAGCGTCCCATTCTTGAAAACGAGCCTCACAAGTTAGTGGAATATATCCACCTTGCAGCCCGGGAATTCAACGATATCTGTATGGACAAAACCTGTCCCAAAATCGGTGTAGTGGGAGAAATATTCCTCAAATTCAATTCCTACGCTCATCAACACGTCGTACGCTTCTTGTGCGAACAAGGTATAGAGGTGGCTCCTCCCATTTTATTGCCGTTCTTTATGCAAGGATTCGTGAACCGCGAGAACAAGGAAAAACTACTCTTAGAAAAGAAATGTATACCTCATTTCCTATCCAACTTATTCTACCGATACATCAATAAACGGATAGCCCTGTTTAACAGAACGGCATCCACATTCCGGTATTTCACACCCTTTACCGACATCTATGAAGAAGCGGAAGAGACGAAAAATATTGTCTCGGGTGCAGCTCAATTCGGCGAAGGCTGGCTACTACCGGCCGAAATCATAGCGTTCACCAAACAGGGTATAAACAACGTCATATCGTTACAACCGTTCGGCTGCATCGCCAACCACATCGCATCGAAAGGGATAGAAAAGAAGCTGCGTATGCTGTATCCTGAATTAAATTTATTATCTTTGGATTTTGACAGTGGGGTGAGCAGCGTAAACGTAACGAACCGATTATTACTTTTCACACACAATTTAAGAGCCTAAAAACAAACGACTATGAATTCAACTTCAACCATCGCTCACCAGAAGACAGAGCAAACCGAAAATATAGAATCGCGTATTATCGAGGCGGCAAAACAAGAATTTATAAAAAAAGGATTCGAGCAAACATCGATGAGCGATATTGCAGCGGTCGTAGGGATCAACCGTCCCACCCTACATTATTATTTCAGGACAAAAGATAAAATGTTTCAAGCAGTTTTCGCCTCGATCGTTGCAAAATTTTTACCTCATATCGATACTATTTTTTCGACTCAGCAATCGTTCTCTGAAAAATTAGAAGATGTTATCGACGTCTATGTATCCATTTTCTCGACAAATCCTTTGCTCCCCAAATTCATCATAGGCGAAATTCAACGCGACGCCAACCATTTAATAGAAACTTTTCATAGTTTAAACCTCGATCAATATTTGAAACATATCGGAGAGTTTCTCGAAAAAGAAATGGAAAGCGGAAACTTTAAGAAAGTACCCCTCCCCTTTATATTCATGACACTTTACAGCCAACTGGCTTTTCCTTTCCTCAGTAAGAACCTTACCATGAAACTTTTTTTCAATGAAGACAAAGATACATTCAATGCCTTTCTACAAGAATGGAAACAACACATTATCTCGCAAATCACCTATCTTTTGAAACCGTAAAAGACAAAACGAAAGGGGGTGTCGCAATGAATGATGCACCCTCTTTGTACATAAAAAAGAAGGGGCGCATTGTGGCGTCCCTTCTTTCGTATAATACAAAACCAAGCTATTCGGCCGATGTAGCCAACGGGGCAGGAGTCGTATAAACACGAGCCTTCAACTCTTTGTCGAGCATATACAACCCGAAACCGTTATCTTTAATCATTTTCAGGCTATCAATTAATTCTTGAGCATTAGCCTCTTCTTCAATTTGCTCGTCGACAAACCATTTCAGCATATTGGCAGTACCGAAATCTTTTTCCTCATCGGCAAGCACACAAAGGTCATGAATCAGGGCGGTTACTTTTCTCTCATGAGCCAACGTATCTTCAAAAGCTTCGAGAGGTGATTTCCATTCGGTCTTCACACCGGCAATAGGAGCTAACGTTACTTTACCGCCACATGAGAGCACATATTTCATAAATATAGTAGCATGAGCTTGTTCCTCTTGGAACTGTATAGAAAACCAATTAGCAAAACCCTGATTTCCAGCCGCTGCAAAATGGTTGGACATCGAAAGATATAAATAAGCCGACCAAAACTCGGCATTCACTTGGGCATTAAGAGCCTCTTCCATTTTCTTGCTAAGCATAATTCTATTGTTTTTATTTATTGTTTCACAAAAATATAATATAAAATTAGAACAAATCTAATTTTAATATTTTTTATATAACTGGGTTCTTATTTCTATAAAAACACGCCCCCGTCGAATCACTTCGCCGGAGGCGTAATACCCTATGGCAGTAGGGACTTAACTAATAATTTATCATATACTTCTTCTCAGAGTTCATTTAACAATTTTGGTACTGTATCCGCCGCAACGCACTACATAAACGCCAGCGGGATAAGCAGACATGTCAATAGCGCCCGATCCTTCTACGAGTTGTTTCATCACGAGAGTACCGCTCATGTTATAAACAGCAGCTTCGACCAGCTGAGCCGACTCTACACGAACAGCCCCGTTAGAACGGTCGTAATAAACTTTCGCCTGAGCAACCACACTTTCTTCAACCGATGAAGGCTCGGTCGAAACGGTAAGTTTATCGAGACAAAAATACGTCGGCGTATTGATGCCATAATCACCCGTATCGCTCGACTCCATCGTAAAGTAAATCGAAGCAATCTGTCCCAATTCACTCAAATCGACCCATTCCCAAGCATCGTTCAATTTCCAGTCGTCGGCATTCTCAGAACGGTAATCGGCCAAATAATATTCCACAGTTCCTGTCTCTGTGCCTTGCTCATCGATACCGTGGGCAACTAATTTAAACCAATCTCCCTGCTCGAATTTAGTCGAATATGGATTCCCCTTCTCAATAGCATAATAGGCATAAGGGTTGTTGCATACATAACACCCTACGGCATAATATGGAACGGAAGTGTATACCTCGCAAGTTTTCGTATCGGAGGTCGATTCGGTATAGGCATCCCAATATGCACCTAAATAAGGAGTTCCCTCTCCGGCAAAGCCTCCCTTAGCCATACAACCCCATTGATCATCAATACCTGCCGATGCCGATATGGCAGTCACCTTGCTGGCAAAGAATCCATTTGAATAATCGGGATAAGGAGAAGCGTGCGAAAACATAAATTCTTGTGAATAAACAATCGCATCATTATTAAAAACATCTGCCCACAACCCGGTCTCATCATACTCAATAGGGAAGTCTCCCGGATTCGACAAATCTAAAACGATGTTTTCCGCAAAAACCGCACTGCATACACAAACGGCAAAAACAAGTAATATTTTTCTCATGTCAAAAAAAAATTTAATTAGTTAATATTTATTGTTTGATTATTCGAATATACTCAGTTCTATCGTTTGCACACACCGACAACACATAAATACCTGCCGGTAAAGAAGATACATTCAAACGAGACTTCGACCCGACCATCGTATCACGATAAACAGCCACACCTCGAAGATCGAATACAGTCAATTCTGCGCCAACACAAGCTCTCACCGTCAGAATATCCCTGACAGGATTAGGAGAAGCTACGATTTTCAAACTTTCTGCATCCTCAATTCCACTAACTTCGGTTACATGCACCGAAACCATTTTTGTCTCTACCCGCCCATTCGAATTGACCGTTAACGAGAAACTCGTATCGCCCAATTTCTCACCGGAAAGAATCAAATCATATCCCTCGATTCGGGCAGAAAGAATAGAGGGGTCTTCTACCTCGACCGTCGAAACGATCGCCGCAGAAAGATTATCGGCATCGGAAACACTCTCTAATAGCGAAATTTTTACAGGAGAACTACCCACCGACAAATTATCGGAAATCGAGATAACCGGATATTCATTATCGGGGAATACCGGCATAGCCGGGAACCAATAGTATTTCTCAGGAAGTAACGTATTCAACAACTCGCCATTCGTCCCGTCCACTATGTGAATCCAATTGTTCATGTAATGGGACAGATAACCCGATTCCGTAGAAGTTACCACGACATTATCGGTCTGCGGGTCCACTCTCAAACCCGCGCCATAGAACATCTGCACATACTCCCCGTCTTGATCGGGCAAAGTAAAAAACGATGCATTCAATTCATCGGTATCTATATTATAGCATACGACTTTATTTTTACTTTCGTCGGCAAAATAAAGAAGGTTAGATTTATATGCTGCGCATAAACTCCCGGCATTCCATGCCCCCCATGTATCGGCGACCCGACAACCGGAGGGTAACGACCGAGCCCAAGTTTCGAACGAAACCGGATTTATTCTAACCAACGCATTCCCATCGGCAGCCCAAATATTTCCGTCTCGCCCCAACACAAGTGTCGCGATAGACGGAAGTTCGATAGTAGTTTGTAAGGTGTGGTTTTCGGCATCGATCACCAATACGCCCTCCGATTGCTTCGCAGCAAAGACATATTTACCGGCTCGAACCATAGAACCTATCTGACCCGAATAAAGACCTTCGTCATTCAAGGTCCCTTCTATCACATCGCCGACCTTCATGTTTTCAATATCGAAAACAAAAACTCCCGATGAACTTCCTATATATCCCGTCTTCTCATCTACACCTAAAAAGGAACGGCCGTCACCGCCGCCTATTTGGTCAAATGCCGCTATCTTTTCCAACGACAAGGCATCAGCCACGACCAGTCGCCCCCCTGTCGATTCTTCTTCGGTCGACTTCGCCTGTTTGGAAATCAAAAAGAATTTTTCACCGTAAATCGTTCCGAACTGCGTTGTGACACCCAACTTCTCATCGGGATTCTCCCGACGAAATACGCGGTAAAACATTCGGCCATCATTCGTCAGGAAATTAATGGTTCCATTATCCCAGCCATACCAATCTTCATTGACAAAAAATATCCCTTGCGAATAATCGACAGCTTCCTGTATATATGGCTCTACCGCTACGGCATTAGCATAATCCGGTGTATCGCTACCGGGTTTATCGTAATAAAATATATAGGTATATCGATTTTGTATCGGCATTTTATTGATTTCGGTCTCAGCCTCGTTTCCGCTTTCGCTTCGGGCCAAACAATGCCATACTCCATCTTCCGAGACAGAAGGCGAATTCCAATGGTCCTCTTTGTCGACACACTCCCATTTCTTGAAATTATTCGGAGTCGCTGTAAATTGTCCCGTAGCATTAGACTTAGGATAGGTCGTATCGCCGCCGACAACCAATGCAACGGTATTCTCCCCATTCAGGTCGAAACCCAATCCATCGACCGTGTAACCACCTTGTCGGCGCATCAGAGAAAACAAACGAGGATCCGTTTTCACCACATCGTTCAACATTTCCACGATTGTAGTTTCTTCCTCCCCTTTATAGCCCCACGCCAACGCTTCGGGCGTTTTCCCGTCGTTCCAAGCGATGACTAACATGGCTTCGACATTCCCTTCTCCTATCCAATAATTTATATCCGAAAAGGAAACGGCACGAACCGACATAGACCAACTGCCGAAAAAAGCTAAAAAAAGAAGTAAATATTTTCTCATCTTTCTATTTTTTTGGGAAGATGTCCCGGAGCCGAAACTCCGGGGACATCTTCGTTTTACTATTTCACAATCATAGACTTATCGCCTACAATCTTCTGGTTTTACATAAACTTTCGAAACTTCGATCGAACCGTCCTCATATACAGTTTTCACAATATTGATACCTTCCACGGGGCAAGGCAAAAGTTTCCCGTCCACCGAATAATATTCACGCAAACGCACCTCCTTTTCGACAGCCAGGTCATCGATACCGGTAGCCGTCGTTACCTTGAACAATATGCTAAACTGTTTATCCGACGTTGTCAATACCAAGTAGTAATAAGGATCGTTCGGCAAATCTTCTCCTTCACGAATTACGGTCACTTCGTTACCGGAGTACGAAACGGTCAACTCCTGATCTTCGACAGGGAATCCGCTACGTATCAACATGGCCGAAACACTATCGGTATTAACGACAGTCCGATTAAACTCTATCACGAAAGTTTTCGTATCGGGTTTAACGTCTAACGCTTCCTCGCCATCGAAACTCATCGACGGAGTAGTCGATACTATTTCCAATTCATCTAACCACGGCATGATTACGAAATCCTTCCAATAGGTGGTCTGGGCATAGAATTGACAAGTTTGGGCAGGGACATAAATCCGGCAGGTTGTCGGCACTTTGGTAAATGTATTGGAACTTGCACCGGTCGGCGGTGTATTGTTAATATAGATACGTTCCAAAGAAGAACAACCATTAAACGTATAAGTGGAAACCGAAGCTATTTTGCCATTGACAACTACTTTTTTTAACTTAGCATCATTGCGGAACAAACTCGATCCCAACGTAGTTATCCCCGTTCCCAAAACAGCTTCTGTCAAACTGGAACAGCCATAGAATGCCGAAGCTCCCAAAGAGGTTACTTTATCGGAAAGATTTACCGAAGTAAGACTTGTACAACCGTAAAATGCATTCGTCCCGATAGAAGTTATCGATTCGGTAACCGGCAATGATTTCAAGCCCTTACAATTATAAAAAGCAGAATTGCCGATAGAAGTCACTTTTTCCGAAAGTTCTACATTAACCAGATTCGTACAGCCGTGGAACATATAATTAGGCACAGAAGTAACTCCACCCCCTATTTTTGCAGATTCCAATCCCGTACAGCTTTGGAACACATAAGTTCCCAGTTTAGTAACCCGATCGGGAATAGCTACCGATGTTAATTTCGTACAGCTTTTGAAAGCATAATCTTTTATCTCGGTAATGCTTGCTGTCAGCGGCAACTCGGTAAAGGCCGTACTTTGGAAAGCATATTTGCCGATCCCAGTAATATTCTCCGGCAGAACTACCGACGTCAAAGCGGAACAGCTGCTAAACATATAATCGGGAATAGAGCTTATACCTGTACCCAAAGTCGCCGATGTCAACTTCGTGCATTTCTCAAAGGCATAACTACCGATCGAAGTTACACTATTCGGAATAACAAGCGACTCTATCGCAGAGCAACCCGAAAACACATAATTACCGAGCGAAGTAATCTTATCGTTTAAAGGAATATCGGTCAACGATGAACAACCTTTAAATGCGCTCGCCCCGATTTCGGTTACCGACGGACAAGATATCTGCGTTAACGCAGAACATGTATTAAACGTATAGTCACTTATTTTCGTCACACCTGTCCCGATAGTTACCGTTTCCAACGACTTGCAACCGCTAAATGCATAGCTGTCCAATTCGGTCACGCTATTGGGAATATTCAACGTTTGAACCGATACACCATAGAAAGCCCTGCTGCCTATCGACTGCAAGCCATCGTTAAAAGTTATGGCCGTTAAAGGATTATTATAAAAAGCCCAATCACCTATCGTTCTCACCGCAGCAGGCAAAACAAGAGAAGAAATTTTCGCACTGGCAAACGCACGTTCTCCAATAGTTTCGAGAGCACTTCCGAATGTTACGGATTCCAACTTCTTACAATCGCTGAAAGCATAATCACCGATAGCGGTCAAACTATTTCCCAACGAAACGGTAGCCAGAGAAACACACTTGTTAAAGGCATAGTTACCAAGAGTACTCACACCGTTGGGTAATACGACCGATTTCACAGCAGTCTCGGCAAATGCATAATCGCCGATTGTTTTCAAGGAAGAAGATGAACGCTCCTGTGTACCCAAAGTCACTGTCGCCAAAGCACTGCAACCGTAAAAAGCATAATTGCCGAGCGTTTCGACCCCATTCGGTATCGCAATTTCAGTCAAAGCGGAACAGCCGTTAAAAGCGGCTTCGCCAATAGTCGAAACATTTCCTAACCCGACAGCATTCAAAGCAGAACAACCGGCAAATGTACGAGTACCCACCGAGGATACCGTAACCGGCAATTCCACCGATTGCAAAGCCGAACAGCCATAAAAAGCCGAATCGCCCAATAAAGTCAAAGAGTTCCCCAGAGCAGCCGAAGCCAACTTCGTACAACCCTTGAAAGCCAAAGCCCCTATCGATTCTATACCTGCCGGCATACTTACACCGGTCAAAGCGATACAATTCTCGAAGGCCGAGCGACCTATACTCTTCAATCCTTCACCCAAAGAGAGGGTTGCCAAAAGAGGACAATCGCCGAAAGCCTCATTACCGATCGAAACCGTTTGCGCAGGCAACTCCACAGATGTCAAACGGCTGCATCCGTAAAATACCCCTTCGCCGATTGTTTTCAAAGTCGAAGGAAAAATAACCGAAGTCAATTTAGCACACCCCATAAAAGCCATATCGTCGATACCGACTACCGTGTAAGATTCTCCCTCTATCAGGATAGTTTGTGGGATCGTCAAAATCCCCGAAAAAGAGGCATACGAATCGTCATACACCACGAGGGCAGTTCCCGGTTCCTCTCCCGGAGCGGCTATTACCGATTTATCGCCGACAACGAGCGTAACCGTATCGGTAGAAATCGTATCGAGCATGTTGCTCACCACACAATAATAACGCCCGGCATCGGAAGTTTCCGCCGAAACGATCGAATAAGACGACGCTTCGGCATCTTGTATGGCTACTTCGTCTTTGTACCACTGGAAATACAAACTATCGCCTTTGAACTCAGGGGCAAAAGTTACCGATTCTCCCGGAGAAACCGTCAAATCTTCGGGTTGAACTTTCACAGAAGGAGCTGTCGGCCCGTTTTTAGGAGCCGGCGCAAGAGGTTTCCACGGTTGAGACGACATGTTTACTGAAAAATTCCAACCGTCCCAACAACCGTCGGTCAATTTACGGCCCGTAATTCCGGTTCCAGAGTATCCCCAGGGATCGCTATCGCTCGATTTCAGCCAATAAGACCAATACCCTTGATACCAGCCCGATTGCCAATAGTCCTCGGGATCGGTACAGGTCCAACCGTCATATCCATACGACGAAGAAAAGATTATCCCGTTCTCATCAGGGGAAAGTGTTACTCCGTCCTTAGTAATAGAAAAATCGCCACTCTTGTTAACATCGTACCCAAAACCCGATACAGTGCTACCATACGCCGTTCCTGTTTCGGTCATAATGAAAAAACGAGGGTCGGAAGCAGCGATTGCACGCGCCATCGTTTCGCCGGTAGCTTCACCGTCCCAACGGAATCCCCAAACCAGCGCCGAGGTTTCACTCTCGGCATTCCATTGTACGACGAACGCAGCGCGGTTAGCTCCTTCGCCAGACCAGTTTTCGATCATGTCCATCGTGAAAGTTCCATCGGCAATCGCCCTCGGCGATACCATCTGCGGCTTTGCCGTAGGGTGCGGACGACCTTGCACAAGGATTTGTGCAGGTAATTGTAAAACCGCAAACAGCAATACCATCAAAGCATAAATCTTTCTCATCTTTGTTAAACTTTTAAGTATTAAATAAAAAACAAACAGTTCTTTCTCATTCAATACTTGCAAGATACACCACTTATATGCCTCCAAAACTTTCCCGGACTTCCCGGCGTTTTTTGTCACAGCTCATACCTCGCAAGCTTTTCGGACAATACACACGGCAGGTCTTCTGACTTACTCCGGTAACCGAGGCCTTCCCAATCGTCATAATCAGTGGCTTTCAGTATTCTCGGGACCTTTTTGTGGAGCTTACAGCAGCGGGACTGTTCGGGACTTACACCCGATTCCCTTTTAATCGGCGGACCTTTTTCAAGTAGCCGAACCTGTGTGCACTATATTTTTTTAAGTTATTTTCCTCTCGTTTCTTTCTATTTTTTCATAGTCATTCTTCTATATGTAAATCGGTAACACCCATCACTTCGGTCGAACATTCGCCCAACCAACCGTTGAATTGGTTCACTCCCGTATAAATTTTTATGAAATCGACACCCGGTAAATCGACCGGATTACCTTCGCTATCCACCGCCCAATCGATTTTAAAATTGGACTTTTCGCTACTGTTGGGGTGATTATCCACATAACCCCAATCGTATGCGTAAAGGACATAATAACTCCCGTTTCCACTCTCGTCGATAGCGTTATCGGCAAGCCGGCTCCCTTTGAAAGTTATCGAACTTTCCGAAACCCATTGTGGATAATACGGTTGCTTATGGAAAGTGAGTTGCGATATATATCCTGTATTCCCATAATTGTCGGTCCACCGAACATACGTAGAATCCGTGATATTCGGATTGGAACAAGTCACCGGCTCCTTGTTTTCATCGGGTCGATAGTAGGTTATTTCATAATTCTTCAAAGTCTCTTTTTTATAATATTCGCTACCGGCCAACTCGTACCATTCATCATCGGGAACGCCATTCCCGTTCGTATCGACCGAGACCATCACTATCCCGGGTTCGCTACTACCTCCCAACGGGGCATCGGGACGAGGATTGTCATTGGCATAAAATGCATTACCCAATATTTTGAAATCATATTCTCCCGGCCGATTGACAATCGTATGGTCGAAACCGACGACAATATATCCGCCGTAGCCTCCCAACGTGACCATCGTACGGGCGTCGTATGCCAAACAATCTTCGACTTTCTGCCGCATAGATTCTTCGGTATCTCCCTCGGTATATCTCGGAAGCTCATTGACGAACTGTCCCGGTGCAGGGCGATATTCATAAACCTTAGTTATATAAGGGCTATAAGCTACCTCTTCTTTGCGAACGACAATACGCATAAGATGGGTTATGGGATTAGCCGCATCATAAATCTGGAATCGCAACCGATACGTTCCAGTTTCACTCGCTACAAACGTATAATCGCGTGTCGTCGCCACAATCGAATCGGTGACAGATACCGAATCGGACTCGTAAGAAAGAGCCCATTCGTATCGTTCTCCGGTAAATCCCGGGTGTAACGTCAAGCCCTTCATGCGTTCCACTACATACGTATCGTCAAGCCCTAATGTAATCATAGAAGGATTATCGGACTGACAAGAGGCTATCAGCAAAATCAAAGCCATCGACAAAACATACCACACTTTCTTCATATCGGTTTATTTATTTTTATACAAAAAAGCCATGTGCGCCGGAATATCCCCGGTACGAACGCTCCATTTTCTTATCCCGTCCCGTCCATAACAATGAAGATTTCCGCTCGACACGTAATTCTTGGCATCCGTTACATAAACGTCTCCGGTCTCGGGATTTACTTTCAATCCATAAGGGATTTCTATATCGGTTTCCGTACCGTCCTTAATAAAACTATTTGAAATCAATTCCCCTGTACGAACATCGATAATACCGTAAGTAACATTATTTTCTTGCGAAATATTACTCCACTCCACGCTATACAGATAAAGCGAATCGCCGCAAATATCCATCTCGCTACAAGAGACATTCAAAGTATCTCTCACCTCCATGCGGTTTGTACGCTTATCTTTTTCCAGAACGAAAAGACGGGAAGGAATTTTCTCATAATCACCCCGAGATGAAACCCATAATTTCCCGTATTTATCCGCCCGGATACGATGCAAGTTAATTCCTACGGGAATCTTTCGTATCTGCGTCATCGTTTCGATATCGATCACCGAAACCGTATTATCATAATTCGGTTTACGATAACCGCCTGAATTAGCCACATAAATAAGACCGTCTTGAATGACCAACTCATCGGGTTGATAACCCACCGTTACTTCGGCCGTAATTTCGAGAGTAGCGGTATCGACTTGAAAGACAGCTCCGAGCTGAGCATTCGGGTCTATCCCTACCGGACCTACATAAGCCGAAACATAAGCAAAACCTTTATCGAAGGCGATATATCGGCAATTAGGTATGTCCACTTGTCCCAATCGCTGACAAGAACGAGCATCGAGGACTTCGACTTTATGCGAACAGTTGATAACCGCATACATCTTGGAACCATATATCTGGACATCGTTACCCACGTCGCCCAACTCCTTTACCACGTTAGGATTCTTCTCGGCATACAAGTTACGGACATAATAGCCGTTATCGAAATCGACGAAATCGAGCGAACATTTATTCGAACCCATATTCCCCTCGTTCAACAAATAAAGTCCGGCATAATCAGACCGGCTGTTGTCTCCGAGCGGCAATCGTTCATATTCCGCCAAGATAATGACCTCGTCTTCCCGACAGGAAGTCATCAACGATATTCCCGCCAGCAGGATACACGAAACAATATGTGCGACAACCGATCTCATTACAATTCAATGGCAATTCCAAAACGATAGTTACGCATGGGCATAGGATAATTAAGAACGACGTCGTATGCCTGATCAAACACATTATTAACCTCGGCCGTCACTTTCAGGTTCACCGATTTTATCCGAAACGATTTCACCAAAGATATATCGCTCGTGTACCACGGCTGCACATAATTATATTCGATATTTTCTTGCTGATTGTACCGTTCCCCTACATATACGAAACTATAATTCAAACTCCAATCGTCATAGCTCAAATTCAATATGGCCGATCCGCTATGCCAGGGTATATACGGAATCTGGTCGCGGTAATAGTTATCCCGAGGACTGGTTATATCTATCGCCTCTTGATAGGTGTATTGCACCTTCGTCATTAAACTTATTTCATACGGCAAACGGAAAGTCGCCGTAGCCTGAACGTCAACACCCCGGATATCGACTTTACCGAGATTGAGCATAGTCCACCGGAACTGCTGTCCTTTGGGATAGGCGATAATCTTGTCGGAAACGAGGTTGTAATAAACGTCGGCTCCTGCATGAAACCCCGAAAGGAAACCCGTTTTCGGAGCGACAGCATAAGTAAATCCCACATTGTATTGCGTAGCGCTTTCGGGCTTCAATACCGAGTTACCCATATCGGCATAGTACAAGTCATTGAAGGTGGGCATGCGATATATCTGTTTATAAAAAGCGCGAAACACCCAATTATATTTTTTAAACGGTTGATAAGAAAGAAATACCGCCGGAGTCACTTTACTTTTATTAGGCGCTTTTACTTGTCCCGATGCTTTCTCATCGACCAAAGTCGCCAAAACACTGGCCTGCATTTTCAAACGGTCGGCAAGAGAAAAAGCCGTTGCCGCCGAAATCCAGTGCGTGTACCGGTCGGCCGACATGTACTCCGACAAACCGTTCCACTGCATGTCGTATGCCACCGAGACGTCCCAATTTCTGAATATCGAATACTTATTGGCTACCGACACATAAACCTCTCGTTGTTTATACTGGTTGTCGACTCGCATCAGCTTATCGTCGTTATTCATATAATGGGTATAATCGAAAGCATACTTGGCATTCACCTTAATCCCATATTTGCGGGTAATATCCTGTTGATAGACACCCTGCACGAAAGAATTCCGGTCCCACAAACGCTCTCCGTTGCGCCACACGTTATTGACGATAGCCCCCGGAATCCCCCGCTCGGAACTATAATGATAAACATAGGTTTTCCAATAACCGTTGGGCAAGTAACCTTGCAATCCTCCTTCGAACCGAACGGCATCGATGTCTCCGTTTTTACGGGTAGCCGTGGTATCGTATGCCGTCTCTCCCGAAGGAGTCACCCGCCGGTAACGGAATTTATATTTCCCGCTCGAATTGATCCACTCGCTATTGAATGTCATGCTGACCGTCTCGCTAAGTTTATATTCAAACAAAACCGAAGGATTCAGCAAATCGAATGACCCGGCCTTCACAGATGCTTTCAAATGCGATTTTTCTCCCGGTTTAAATTTAGGGCGACGTGTCGTCAAATAGATAGAGCCCGCCGAACCGAACTCCCGAGCAGACTGGAATATCTCGCTTTTTTGACCGTTATACAACGATATTTCCTCTATATTTTCAAGCGAAAACTTGCCCAAATCCACTTGTCCGTTCTGAGCATTTCCCAACTGAATTCCATTATAATAAACACCCATGTGGTTTGTACCCATGCTGCGAATGTTGACAGTTTTCAATCCTCCCACGCCACCGTAGTCCTTAATTTGCAAACCGGAAAAATAACGTATGGCATCGGCGACCGAAAAACTATTCAACGCTTTCAGTTCCTTTCCGGTGAGCTTCTGCGAAGGAATCACTTCGTTATACCGGTTGGCGGTAACCATTACCTCTCCCAATGTCTGTATCGAGTCAAGAGAAGAAGAATCGGCATTCGCTTGTCCCACACCGCAAAGCAGCGACACCATCATACCCCACACACATCGATAAAAAGTCTTCATCGGCCTATCCTTTCATAAACAGCCTTCGGGTATAATGCCTAAAAATCCATGCAAACAAGCGGCTTTATATTTACTCCGCAGATTCACAAGCTCTACCCCACGAAAGCTAATGACAAACAGCATGGCAGGTCTTCTGACTTACTCCGGTAACCGAGGCCTTCCCAATCGTCATAATCAGTGGCTTTCAGTATTCTCGGAACCTTTTTTGGAGTTCACAGCAGCGGGACTGTTCGGGATTCACACCCGATTCCCTTTTCATTCTACACCCCGACCGGGGCTTCGAAACCAATGCGTTGCAAAGGTAACATAAATTATCGACTCCTTTCTATTTTTTATTAAAAATATTCCAAACCAAACATGCAATCCAATCGTTACTTCAAAAAAATAGAAATTTATTTTATCCGAAAAATAATGTGTACAAATTTGTATTAATCATAAATTTTACCGAATATTGTGAACATATTCGTTGAAGATAATACGCATGGAGGAAAACAAGATCTTGAAAAACAATAGTATCCCTCTGAAAATCTGGCGATTTTATATGGAAGGATTTCGAAGCATGACCTTAGGGAAAACTCTTTGGGCAATTATCCTCATCAAGTTGTTCATCATGTTTTTTATCTTGCGGTTATTCTTTTTCCCCAATATCTTGCAACAGAAATACGATACCGACGAGGAGAGAGCCAACCAAGTCATCGAGAATCTCATTACTCCGAATAATCCTAAAAATCAACAATCATAAGTAACCATGAACGATCTTTTTTCCCTTGTAGATTGGTCGAGAGCACAATTCGCACTCACCGCCATTTACCACTGGCTATTTGTTCCCCTTACATTGGGACTGGGAGTAATCGTGGGTATAATGGAAACCATTTATTACCGTACCGGCGACGAACGGTGGAAAACGATTACCAAGTATTGGATGACCCTTTTCGGAGTCAATTTTGCAATCGGAGTAGCAACGGGTATTATCCTCGAATTTCAGTTCGGTACGAACTGGTCGAATTATAGCTGGTTCGTAGGCGATATTTTCGGAGCTCCCCTTGCCATAGAAGGAATTATGGCCTTTTTTATGGAAGCGACTTTCATCGCAGTCATGTTTTTCGGCTGGAACAAAGTCAGCAAAAGATTCCATTTGGCCTCTACATGGCTCACGGCAATAGGCGCTACCATATCGGCTCTTTGGATATTGGTGGCCAATTCATGGATGCAATACCCTGTGGGTATGAAATTCGACCCGGAAACTGCACGAAACGTTATGGACGATTTCTGGGCACTGGTACTCTCACCCGTCGCTGTCAACAAATTTTTCCATGCCGTCTCGTCCGGCTGGGTATTGGGCGGTATATTCGTAGTGGGGGTAAGCGCTTGGTATCTGATTAAAAACCGGGAGAATTTCTTAGCCCGTAACAGCATTCGTGTGGGAGCTTGGGTAGGATTGATAGGCACGCTCGTCGTAGCCTACACGGGCGACGGGTCCGCTTATCAGGTCGCAGACAAGCAGCCTATGAAACTGGCGGCTATGGAAGGAGTTTACAACGGTAAAAACGGACAAGAACTCATCGCTTTCGGGATACTCAATCCCGACAAGAAATACGACAACGACGAGAAAGAATTTCTTTTCGACATACCCATACCCAAACTGTTATCCATCTTGGCGACCCGGGAAATCGACGGATTCGTTCCCGGAATCAACGATATTATTAACGGAGGTTACGTCGACAAAAATCTGAAAGGAGAGGAAATCATCGCTCTTTCCGCCCAAGAAAAGATGGAGCGAGGCCGTTTAGCCATCGCAGCTCTCGCCGACTTCAACACCGCCAGAAAGGACAACGACACAGAGGCCATGAACGAAGCCAAAGCAAGGTTAGAGGCAAACTATGAATATTTCGGTTACGGATATATCGACTCGGTAGAACAGCTCATTCCACATGTGCCGTTCGTATTCTATTCGTTCCACATCATGATTATTTTAGGAGGCTATTTCCTCTTGTTCTTTATTTTCATTTTGGTGTTATCCTATAAAGAGAAATTGCAAAAGTTGAAATGGGTGCTATGGATTGCCGTTCTAACGATTCCTCTCGGATATGTCTGCTTGGAGTCAGGCTGGATCGTAGCGGAAATGGGACGCCAACCGTGGGTGATACAAGATATCATGCCTACCTTCGCAGCGATCTCTAACATCGAAGTGGCCTCGGTGCAAACGACATTCTGGATGTTTGCCGTCCTGTTCACCGTACTGTTGATCGCCGAAGTAGGCATCATGTTGAAACAAATAAAAAAAGGAACCGAACAAAAATAAAAAACTATGGAACTGAATGAATTATTTTACCAGAACTACTGGTGGTTTCTTATATCGCTGTTAGGTGCGTTATTGGTATTCCTGTTGTTCGTACAAGGCGGTCAATCCCTATTGGCAGTCATGGGTAAAACCGAAACCGAGAAAAGCATGATGGTGAACTCCTTAGGCCGCAAATGGGAATTTACATTCACCACCCTCGTCGTATTCGGAGGAGCGTTCTTCGCCTCGTTTCCTCTATTTTATTCGACCAGTTTCGGCGGAGCCTATTGGTTATGGATGGCCATACTGTTCAGCTTTATCATACAAGCCGTATCATACGAATACCGTTCAAAGAGCGGGAATTTCCTCGGGAAAAAGACCTACGACACCTTTCTTTTAATCAATGGTATCGTCGGTCCCATATTATTAGGTATAGCCGTAGGCTCGTTTTTCACAGGATCGGACTTTATCGTCGACAAAGGGAACTTGACAACCATAGGCTCTCCGGTTATCAGCAGTTGGACAAACGATTGGCACGGGTTGGAAGCTATTCTCGATGTACGTAATCTCTTACTCGGATTTACTGTTCTATTTCTTGCCCGTACGCAAGGAGCCTTATATTTCATGAACAATATCAAGAACGACAGCATTTTCGAGAAATCCCGGAAACAAGTATTATTCAACGGCGTTTTATTCGTTATTCTCTTCCTATCGTTCGTTACAGCGACTCTGTTGGCCGACGGCTATGAAGTAGCTACCGATTCGGGCATTATCGCCGTTCGTCCCTACAAATATTTCTTCAATTTCGTGGAAATGCCGTGGGTCGCTATTCTGTTTTTGGCAGGAGTCGTTTTGGTGTTGTACGCCCTTATCCGTTCCGTGTTCGGTCAACACTTCACAAAAGGAATCTGGTTTTCGGGCATAGGAACGATCTTAGTAGTTCTCAGTCTGTTTTTCATCGCCGGATATAACCATACGGCTTATTATCCCTCGTCCGTAGACATGCAAAGTTCACTGACGATTTACAATAGTTCTTCCAGCCTGTTCACCTTGAAAACCATGAGTATAGTATCGTTACTTATCCCATTTGTTCTCGCCTATATCGTTTACGTCTGGCGAGCTATGGATGCCAAGCCTATCACAGCCCAAGAAATGGAAAGCAACGAACACAAATATTGACACTTGCGTATTCGCAGAAAAGAGCTTACTTTTGTTTGTTAAAGTAAGCTCTTTTTTTATGGACGATACCTACCTCACCATATCGCGCATCTCGGAAGGAATTTATAAAGAAAAGATGAGTAAATTCCTTGCATTCGCCATACCGGTTTCATCGGTGGAAGATGTCAAAAAGCAACTCGAAAAATATCAAAAGGAGTATTACGATGCTCGTCATGTCTGCTGGGCATATATGCTAGGGCCCCAACGAACCGATTTTCGCTCGAACGATAACGGAGAACCTTCGGGAACGGCCGGAAAACCTATCCTCGGACAAATCAATTCGGCGGGACTAACCGATATTCTCATTGTCGTCGTCCGATACTTCGGTGGAATAAAATTAGGCACGAGCGGACTAATCGTCGCCTATCGCGAAGCCGCCTCCGAAGCCATTGCCGCAAACGAAATAATCGAACGGCAAGTCGAAGACGAGGTACATTTCGGATTCGAATACCCTCTGATGAACGAAGTTATGCGTATCGTCAAGGAAGAAGGACCCACCATCGTATCTCAAATATTCGATATGGATTGCGAGATGACTCTACGCATACGCCGTTCGCTGATGGACAATTTAAAAAAACGTTTATCCAAAGTAGACGGAGTTCATTTTATAAATGAAGAATAAACAAATATGACAGAAAAAGAGAAAATGGAAAAGGGGGAATTGTATGATGCCGCAATCCCCGAACTAATCGAACAATTGCTATCTACCCGAGATAAAATTTTTGAACTCAATCATCTGAGGCCCTCTCAATTAGAAGAAAGAGAAAAACTCATTCGGGAAATCATTGGTACTACACCCGAAAAATTCATAATCATATCGCCTTTCTTTTGCGACTATGGGCATAACATTCACTTGGGCAAAAATTTCTTTGCCAACTACAATTGCGTTATGCTCGACGAGGCTCCCATCACCATAGGCGACAACGTGTTCATCGCCCCCAACGTGAGCTTCTATACGGCAGGTCACCCCTCCGATGTCGAGCGACGAAACGAATGGCTCGAATACGCATGGCCTATTACGGTCGGGAATAACGTATGGATCTGCGGAGGAGTTACCATCACTCCGGGTGTAACCATAGGAGACAATAGTATCATTGCTGCCGGGAGTGTCGTCACAAACGATATTCCGTCCAACGTCATCGCCGGAGGAAATCCTTGTCGGGTTATACGCACCATAACCGAGAAAGACAAGCTCCGGTCATTCAGTTGGGAAGAAAAAAAAGCCAAAAAACAAGTTAAACCCGCATGACGGAAACTCATTCGTCTTGCCCCTCGTACCGATTATTATCGCTCCACTTTAATTGAAACGAAGGACGGAGCGATAATATCCACGGCTGGTCGGTTTCAAAATCGAAATCCGTCCTATTCATATAAATAGGACAAGGAATATCGAGCTTGTCTTTCATTTCCGTATCGGGGAATAATTTATATGGAATCGAACGCCGTTCCAATTTATCGAGAAACGAGTAGTTCCGGGTATACAGCTTCGCCTCTCCCGGCGAAGACTCCATCTTTTCCAACACATAATCTATCGTTTCCTTATACACGATATTCTTGACCGCTAAGCCAGACAAACAGATAAAAATGTCGGCAGAAAGCAACGAAAGAATCAGTATATGCAATCCACGGGAGAAACGGGTTTTCAGCCCGAACCGTTCGGCATAAAACAGCATAACGAACGGGAATAGATAGAAAAAGGCGACGTATCGAGCCCACCACCCCGACGGAAGAATAACCAATGAGACGAGCAACCCGACAAGAACCGACAGATACCAACGCATACGACGAATATGCCCCGTACAAACAAACAAAACGATAGACAACAAAATCGCTTCGAAAAAGAATATACCGAATCCTCCGATTCGAACATCAGACGCGACCGACGATAATATGTCGATTTTAGAAATCCCGAACACATGTATGTCTTCGGACAGCATATCGTCGGAAGGATTAGAAGCCACCGATATTAAAGCCGCTTCGGCATTAGATTTCCCTCGTATCGCCGGCAATACCTGACAATCCATAATATCGACTTTACCATTCCCCGAAAGAGGATAAACAGGAGAACCGTGCTCTTTCCAATTAGTCAGATAGGGATTGTATGCACCAACACCAATCCCTAACAAAACAACGACCGTACATACCGCAGTCAATCGAAAGGAATGTTTATAACGGCTTTTTCTCAACAATGCAAAGAAACAGATTCCTCCCCACAACACGACCCAAAAGAAAATATTGAATTTTATCGCCGGAATAAAGAACAATAACAATAAATCGATATGCAAAGCCCTTTGTATCCCTTTCACAAAAAAGAGATACATGTTAATAAGGAAAATAACCAAAAGCGTATAAAGAGTCCAATCTATATAATAGGTACACATCTGATTAATCACGACCGGATTGAGAGCAACCACCAAAGCAACCCATATGCGTAAATATTTATTCATCGTCGGCAAACAATAACATAAGAATAAATAGATATATACTATGGAAGAAAATACGAACCATAAATTCAATGCTTTACCGGCATCCAGATTCCCCATACAGGAAACAATCGTAGCTGCAATTGTTTCTATTCCTCTTGGATAATGCTCTACCCATAAAACAGTATATCCATCGATAGGAGTAGGGCTGCACGCAGAAGAATAGATCGGATTCCACCCGTTCACCAACTCCCGAATCGTACAAGCATGATACCATTGACCGTCGAACGACCGATCGTAAATACAAGCGGATAACCCAAGAGTAACCGACAGTACGACAAGCACGGCAACAGTCGTGGTCCACCTCACGCATCCCCGGATTCTCTTATCGGAACACTCCCATAAAACCGATATACATACAGCAATCGGAAAAATAAAACTATTTATTTGCAAACTTACCCATAAAGATAGCACGGCCAGCACATAACTGACCAAAGGTATCGCAATCAAGAGCCGGGCGAAAGACTCCATCGAAGCGGTTTTATCCGTTGAAAAACAGTGAAAGAATTTCATCTTTATGGATTCTGGCAATCGGTCATAAAATTTGTTTTATTTCAGAAAGGGAAGTAACGGTATAATCGGGTCGGGCTCCGGGAATAACGAGATTATCCCTGTTAAAATAAATAGTCTTCCAGCCGGCATTCATGGCTCCCAATATATCGGCATCGTAATTATCGCCGACAATCAATGTTTCCGAAGCCTCTGCCCCCACAATCTGCAAAGCATAGTCGAACAAACGCCGGTCGGGTTTGGTAATACCTATTTCATCGGAAAGAATCAATCGTTTGAAATAATGAGAAATACCACCCGACTCCAATTTACGGGATTGAACCTCGGCAAAACCGTTGCTCAATATATACAAGGAATAGCCTCTTTCCGTAAGATAATCCAACAATTCGACCGCTCCCGGAACCAATGTCTTCTGCTGGGACAATACATCGAGGTAGCGATCGTTCAAGGCCATGATAAACTCCTTATCCTCGGACATTTTACTACCTGCATGCCGAAGCGGACGAGAAAACCGCTCGACTATCAAATAATCTTTCGTTATCCGATTGTGATGATACAACTCCCACAATTCGTGATTCGTCGCCATATACAACGACTTGAACCGGTCATAATCGGGAATCTCTTTTTTCAAAGCAAACTCATCGTAAACTTGCCGCAAAGACAACACGGAATTTGCCCTGAAATCCCATATTGTATCGTCCAAATCGATAAATAGAACCTTACATAGCAATTCAGACATACGTTTATTATTTGGCACAAAGATAACGCAAACAAAAGCCGAAACAAAAAAATTTGTTTCGGCTCACAAAATTTATTTTCACACCTCTATACACAGATATTCAAACTCTTCACATGAATCGATATTTTCATACGGTATCACATTCAGTCTTTCTCTACGATAGCCAATCCATTCCCGACAGCTCTGGGAGAACCATCGGAAGGACGATTACGAACAATAAACGAAGCCTTCGCCTTTTCATCTTCGTCCCGCAAAACCATTGTCGAGGAACCTCCCCCGTCATAATTCACGGCATCATAGCTACCTATTCCCCACATAAAATCGGCCAATTCGTAAATATCCAAACCCTCGGCATAATTCGTTCGCCGGCCATCTACCACCACGACGTACAACGTTTGTTTGTCTTCCGACAGTCCTATTGCCGTACGGGGGTGTGTATCGCACAAATATGTACCTATACTGCTGATCCCGTCATTAAATACACCTCGTTTAATCAAACAGCCCAAACCGCCCAATGCTTGATAAATATCGGCTTTATGTTTGATAACATTGCTGGCAATATCGATATCCACCTTTCCGTCTTTTGTCATATAGACCGTAAATTCATGATTGGGATCTTGCCACCAATCGCTCAACGGATATCCGTCTTTCCAAAAAAGATGTTTCGGTTTAATTAAAGTCGTTTCACCTTTCGAGTCTTTTTCATACACCCAAAAACCACCGTTCACGGCAACATGTACCCGGCGTCCCGAATTTTCGAGATACTTCGTCTGTTCGGGAATCGTATTGACTTTTGTCGGCATGGTATTCACTTCACCGAACGGTGTAGTCGTCGCAATAGTCAATTTATTCACGTCGACTTCCGCCACATAAGCATGCTGGCGAGCCTTAGCCGTGTGAAAGTCAATCTCGGAAAATACCAATCCCGGATACCGCTCCTCTGTCGTCACCCGGTTTACTTTCACCACCAAATCGGTACGACTCAATATTTTCTTCACCAAGACCGAAGTCGTATCGGTCGTAACCGGGAACGAAGGGGTATTATCACCCTCTTTCGAAGGTTCGTCTTTCGATCCGCAAGCTACAAAACCGAATATCAAACCTATCAATAAAAGTTTGCTCCAATAATCTCTGCCTAACTTTATCATAATATACTTCAATTAATTATTTTTCAACACTTTGGTAAATTCTATACCACCCGACCTATCGTTGGTTTCCACCATATAAACACCGGCTGGCAAAATCGACACATCGACAGGTCGACCCGAAACCGCCTCTCCTTTCATTTGCAAACTCCCCGACAGATTATATATTGTATATCCAACTGTAAAACTATCAGAAATAACATAAAGGTTATCTTCCGAAACAAAAACTCTTATCGAATTCTGTTGTACATTAGGTTCCATGCCCGACTCTCCGGTATATTCATAAGCACCTATCATAGAGCCGGTAGTATTGCGTATTACGCCTCTCCCATCGACAGCCAGATTATCCGTATAAACTCCATTATCGTTTATGTCGATATAGAAAGTAGATTCCCTCAGAGCAGCAGCACTCAATACATTCAGGTTATTATTTCCGCATGCAACGGACTTCACTTTTACAGTAGGTACAAATCCCCCATTATCGGATAACAGCAAGGATAATTTTCCATCGACGATTTCACTATCCAACACTTTCTGCAAATCCTGTACACAACGGTCATAATTGCGACATACCATATCGGTAGATTTTGCCGTAATATTCATTCTATCTGCTCCACCATACAAATTATATGTAGAGTTTTGTAAGGAGGCCGACTCTCCTAAATAGACTTCCCCCGCAGCGGCAGCCGAAGAAAAATTACCGGCGATTATGTTATTTACCAATCTCACCTTTCCCGAAATCACATGTACGGCAGAACCGTTGAAATTGACCGAAGGAACTCCGCTCGTCGTATAACACGAATCGGTATTGCCGACAATCGTATTATTCACCAAATTCAAACTTCCCGACCCCGACTTAAAATAAATAGCGCTACCTCCATTGGTTTTATCGGAAAGCGAACTGCTTTTCGCAGTCAACCGATTATTGACGAATGTATTATTGACAAATGTACTTACCATATACTCCGACTCGCCCATCTGCGTATAAACCCCGTTCCGACTACTGACATTATCGGCTATCGTATTCCCCGACAACAAGGAAAAAATCACACCGTCCGAATATCCCGAACTACCTTGTGTCGCTCGATTCTGCACGAAATAGGAATCAGATATATGCGACCGCCAACCCGGAGAAGCCAAATAAAATGCTCCACCCTGAGAATCGGATTGATTTCGAGCAAACATCGTCCGATTTATATTCAAATTTCCCCCGGAATATATAGCACCTCCATACGCCAAAGCATAATTATCACACAACTCCACATCTTTCAAGATGAGGTCTATTCCTTTCGAATAAATAGCGGCTCCGCTATTGAAGCCGGTCACATCGGCATATCCCCCGGTCAACTTCAAACCGTCGAGTTCCACAAAACAAGAATCGGCAACGGTCATTATACGATAGACATTATCCTCCACGCCCGATGCAATACGACCCGACTCATCGGTCACATCGTTCCGGTTCAAATCTCCCGACAATTCCGTTTTCCCGACTACCGAAGAAAAACTCTCGTCATATCCGCCATGAATACGAACGCTCTTATACACGTTTACCGTCGCTTGCCGACCTGCATGCGACGATGTTTCCACCGGATAGAAAACGCCTTCTGTCATAAAAATAGTATCTTGTTTCGAAGCGACATCGATAGCCTCCTGCAAATTATTGAACGGGGCGTTTTTCGAACCATCGGGAACAGCCGACGGAGTCGTGCTCACATACCACTTGCCCCGCTCCAAATTATCTTTAAATGTGCAAGTAATCAAAATGGGTAAATGATCGGAAGGCGTAATTCCTCTCCCGAAGTCTTCTGTAATCGTCTCGTAAGAAAGCACATTCACCCGCTCGCAAAACACATAGTCTATGGGTTCTCCACCCGTAACGGCAGGATTCCACTGTGCAAACGTAGTACCCGGTCCAACCGGAGCCGTCTGCGTCACCTTGCGACTATCGTCTAAATAAGCGTTGAATGTGTTATACATCGCTTTCTCCGAATAATAGGCATTGAAGTCACCCACGATAATAGCGGGATAACCGTCTGCTATTTCCTGCATTTTCTGCACATTGATCCGCGCCCCTTCGGCACGTGCAAGTACGCCCTTATGGTCGAGGTGCGTGGAGAAATAGAAAAATACATCGCCGGTCGTCTTGTCCTGTAATTTCACCCACACGGTATTCCGGCGTACCGCCGTATCCCACGACAAATCCGGAGCCGCAGGGTTCGATGTCAAGAAATATTGACCCTTATCCAGCAAAGTAAACTTCCCGGCCTTGTATACGATAGTCGTATGCGTACCGCTCGTCTCGGAAATCGCTCCCCAAGAATGAGTCGCATAATCGTCGCCCAACAATTCCTCCAATTGAGGCAACATCTTGATGCTGTTCTCTTGTAAGCCCACCACATCGAAATCATGCTCCACAATATTTCTAACCACATATTCTTTCCGCACATTCCAATCTTTATCTCCCGTATCGGCCGCATTCTCCCCTCGGATATTATACGACCCCATTCTATACACAGGCGAAGCCGAAAGCCCGGCTATCATGCCAAAGAATACCACCGATAATAAAAATCTGCTTTTCATATTCAAAATAACTATCTGTTTATCCATATTTTTTGCGAGAACACTTTGCCTTCGGTCACTATCCTCACTATATACATACCTATTCCCGGAGCCGATATATGATTGCTGTTTTCGGTCAAAGAGACCAAACACCCCGAAACATTATACAACTCGACCCGATCAACCGCCTTACCCAGCAATATCGTCCGCCCCGATACAGACAAATCCAAAGACTTACCTTCTATCGTCTGAACGTCCGAAGCATTTTCATTATAATAATTATAAACCAATTCCACGGCCGGAATATCTATCCGATAATTTTGCCCCAACGTATTTATATCCATACCCAATGTAAAATGCGAGAGCACCAATGGATAATTCGCGATATCGAAAACATCGCCTAAAACATCGGGGAAAGCTATATCGCATATATTCTCTTTATTCGCTTCGGGAATCGGTAAATCGACTGCGACTGTCTTTTTCGACGGAAGTTTCAATGTACAAGAAAACGTCTTAACCTTCGCTTCTCCCGGATTTATATGAATCCGTAATGTATCGGGCAGACTATACAGAGGAATATCCCCTGCCAAAGAAATCGTTTTCGCCGAAGTACTGTTATATAAAAACGATATTTGTAACCCCTCTTTCTCGGAATTAGTTACCGACGTATTTTTAAACCCGGCCGAGGTTGTGAAAGAAACTTTCAGCCAATCGGGAGTTCCGTCATTTATATTCAATACATGTTTCAAGGGCTCCTGCACTTTCACTTTCAGAGTATCCGACACTCCTGATATAGAGCCACATATCTCGGCCATTCCGTTTTGCAAGCCTTTCAAAACGCCATTCTCCACAAAAGCTACATGCTCGTCCGAACTGCTCCACGAAAGCGCACTCGGATTAAGAGGCACTACCTCGCCGGTACTTTTCGTCATCGACACTTCCACCGGATACTCATAATGACAATCGCTCACAACCGAATCCAATCTGAAAACAATATTATCTATATCCTCTTTCACCACGACCTCCATTTCACAAGTATATCCGGCCGGTGTACGAGCATAAATTTTACCCAAACCTATACCGTCGGCAACAAAAGTCTTACCATCGGCTTTTACATATCCTATCTGTTCGTCACAAGTAATCGTATAATTAGACATTTCCGTATTTATCAACAGTCCATAGGCATTATACCCGTAAACGGTCGGACTATATTCCTCTCCTTTGGATATGACATGCGGAGGTGTCGCAAAATCTATTCCCCCGACAAACGAAGATGCAGGTGCTGTGGAAACCACGAATACACCATCGCCGACCTTACGCTGCACACCTTTGGAGCTGGGATAGTTCCTTACCCCCAGCATACTGGTATACAATGTGCTCGAACCTCCTCCATCTAAATTCAGGGCCTCATCGGCTCCGGCATATCGCATCAAGTCGGCCAATTCCCGGGTACGAACGCCTCGCGAAATTTCGGTACGACCATCGCAGACCAACATAATCAATTTCTTCTTATCCTTACTGTACCCGATTGAAGTACGGGGATGCCACTCTATGGCATCAGCTCGCTCCCCTTCCGTATTCAATACCTCCCCGTTTCCCAATATCTTGGGATTACCGGTAGTCAGATGCTCCACCATAACGGTCTCGCCATCAAACGACATAGGTAAATTCACCTCTACTTCGTCCCCGTCATTCAAACTTTGAATAAAAGGCCCTGCCAAGCCTTTTCCGCTAATTACGTACCCACCGTCGGGAATCGCCATATTGGTCCCTCTCGCCCATGCACCTTTCACGGTCATCTTACAAGGCTTCCCGGGCACTAAGCGTTCTCCTGCTTTCGGCATCAATGCGACCTCATAATACATCGGGAAAGAACTACCTGTCACCTGCGTCACTTGCCCCGGCATTTTATCGGTATAGAGAATAATTTTATTGTTTCCGGCGTTAACATTTACTCCCGATATCTCATACGAATCGGTAGCCGTAGTAATCGTCCCGGTAAAATCGACCGAAGCATTGCTAAGGTTCGGTACTTTATCGGACGTAATTCCAAAATGACGGCATATCGCCGATGTAGATGTCCTATAAATTTCACCTTCGGCGACCGACGCATGATGCGGCCTACCGACAATACTGGTTTTTCCGTCGTTCGCAGTCCCCGACATCGCAAAAAAACCACCGTTGATTCCCGCAAAATAAAAACTTTCGCCCTCCACACTATGACTTTCCGCCATCTGTGTAACAGTTTGAGCACCGGCTAAATGATCCGTAGCGCACACTGTTCTTATATCCACATAAGGATCGGTAAGATCTACCGTCAAATAAAAAACCGTCAATGTCGTATCGGGCCCTGTCAATAACAACGATGTCTGCGTAGTCCCGGGACCTATTTTAGCATGAAACGTAGTATCTACCCGATAGTCCGTATTCCAAACTTTCCACGTAACGGAAGCATATGAATTGCATACCGTTAACCATAAAACCAACCATAAATAAATTTTCAATTTCATAGTACGACATCAAACTTATTATTAAGAAAAAAGGTAATGAGAATGTGAAAATATGCTGCCGGAAAGGACTCCGGCAGCATACCAGATGAAAAAACTACTTAATTGAGATGTTATTTAATCACTTTGAATGCCTGTCCGCTCACGGTCATAATATAAACACCCTTAGCAGCAGAGGACAAATCGATTACTTCATTAGCCGGTACAACTTTCACGACATTACCGCTCAAATTATAAACCGTCACGTCGGTATCTGCCCCATTCACTTGGAATATACCGTTACCCAACGTGCTTACCGAAACCTTGCTAACATTCGTCAGGTCTGTAATACCCGATGTAGCATCACCGTCATAAGCTCCCACACAAGTAGTAGCAGCGCGTTTGTAACCGCGTTGGTCGACGGTCAAATCGATATTCTCCGGCAAGCTCCATTCGGTTTTTAAAGCGTTCAGTTCATCGAGAGTCAAACTCGACATACGGGTAGCCGGAACCAGCGTTTGTGTATTTCCCCCATTATCACCGAAAGTAGTCTCTCCGAATACATCGGCATAGGTATATGTTTCCTTGTCGTTGCCACTCAGATACAAAAGTGATGTCGCTTGAATTTCGGGAGTTTGCGTACGATCTCTCGGAGTAGCCCAAGTGGTACAATACCATGCCGTACCCGAAATATTATAACCGCCACTGTTCCATGTGCCCGGACGAGTAGCACTATTACGGCTCAATAATATAGCAGGATTAGAAGGTGCGGATTCGCCTAAAACAGCATTCACAATATAATTATTCGCCATATAATTGTATCCGCCATAGCTCATTACCCCCAAACCGCGACCTACATCCTTTGTAGTATTGTTATTACCAGCAACCGTACGAGCTTCTTGTTCAGCGGTATAATCTTTATTAGCAATTGTATTGGAAATCATATACATCGTCGTTCCGGGATAGCCCATTACAACACCGAATCCTTCGGTATAGTTATCGGCCACCAAACTGTTCACCAAATAGAGGCGGACACGCTCGTCACTGCTACCCAAAAAGATCGCCGATCCGCGAAGTTTATTGGTATAAGCCGGTTTACCGTCTTCACCACATTCAGATTCAGGATAATAGTCGGTCGTAAAATAATTATCGGTAAACTGACAGCGTTGAACCACGGCTTGCGTCAGATATTCATCTCCTGCATAAGTCGAGCTTGTAAACAATCCTAAGGCAGTACCCTTCTCACTAGAAAAGTTTTCTGAAAAAACACAATCAGAGACATTTGCATCAGAAGCAATAAGTGTCAAACCAGATGTTCCGATAAAGGCGGCTCCATTTTGAATAAAGTTACACCATTGCATATCCAAATCGGTATTGAATACCATCACCGCCCCTTTATAATTACTGGCGCTATCGTAGTTGCGGAAAGCGTGTTTGAATGTGAATCCTTTTACGGTAATATTCAATCTCGTTTTCGTATCCACCCCGTCTATTTCCTCACGTCTCTGCATATACCACAAGTGAGTACGGTTACCGGGAACAGCTGCTACATCGCTCTCGATAGCCCCTGAAATGACAGTTTCATAAGGAGAAGGATACGTAATATCTGTATTCGTACCCGTACTGGCAGGGTCAAAACCGCCCAAAAGAGTCACACTTCGATTAATAGCTAAATATTTGTCGAAATCGGGAGAGGACAATTTATACACTCCACCGGCAAAACAAAAGACATCGCCATCGGCAAAGTTTCCTTGTTCCATATTCTCGGCAAAATAGTCATAACTAATCGCTTGTTCCCACGACGAACCGTCCGTGTCGTCAGAACCGTCAACTTTTATAAAATACGTCGTGGCAAACGCACTGGGTGCTGTCGCCAACATAAACCCTGCAACAAGCAGGCAAGAAGTCAATTTTCTTTTCATAACCACTTTTTTTAGATTAGATTATTGGTAAATATTTATTTTTAGCAAGGAGAACAGAGATAGTCACCTCCATTCTCCCCAAAATAGCTTAATAAGACAAGCCGTCTTCCCAACCCGGGTTTTGAGTCAAACTATGATTCAATGAACGTTCGTCGGTCGGTATCGGCCACAGATAATCACGTTCCTCATTCCAAGTCCGTTTCACATCTTTGTGAGGCCACATATATCCTTCGGTGTCGTTGGTCAGGAAGAAATCCACACCCAATTTATATTTGGTCAATCCCAAACCCGACGGAGCCTGATCCTTGTAAATAGCTGTTTCCATTTTTCCGTCTCCGTTCAAGTCGTACTTACCTTCTCCGGGGAAATAGACCCCATGATACTCGTTGGTAAGCTGTTTACCCTCTTTCCAACGAATCATATCGAACAAACGGAAACCTTCGAGACAAAGCTCTACCGTACGTTCGCGGCGTATTTCCAAAATCACACCGGTCATCGCACTTTTCGTCACATTGGGATAACCGGTCACATCGGCCATCAAATAAGGATCTGGATTGGCATTCGCCTCGTCCATATCGATATGAGCATCTCCCATTCCTGCCCGATCACGTAACAGATTGACCGAAATATCCAAATCGTCCTGCGTCAACGTTCCCAATTCAGCCTTAGCTTCGGCATAGTTCAGATAAACTTCCGCCAAACGGAACAACGGGAAATACATCGGCGATTTGTTGGATTGGTCGTATTGCGGCTCCATCACATATTTGATGTATTGATAACCGGTCAACGTATATTTAGACAAGGTATTGATCATCTCCTTCGTCGTACCTTTCTGTACGTAACCGGGAGTCAGAATCGTCTGAGACAAACGGGGATCGCGACCGGTCACTTCAGCTACAAACTCATTCTTTTCATGCCCGGGCTTATCGGTGTAACGAGAACCGTCGGCCATCAAATAATGATCTACGAAACGTTTGGTGAACGATACCCGTTGATTACCCGTCATCGAATTGCACTGAGAATTATGCAAGACTGAAAGCTCCGTACTGTAACGACGTCCCAAGATGATTTCCTCGGCAGGAGCATCGAGCCGTGCGAACAAATCGCGATACGGAGTAGAACCTGTCTTATAAAGCGAGAATCCTCCTTTTTGAATCAATTCCAACGAAGCGGCAGCCGATTGTTTCAGCATTTCTTCCCAATCGCCCAAATTGTGATATTTACGGAACGTTCCTTCGAACAATGCAGCGCGGGATTTCAATGCCAAAGCCGTCCATTTGTTCACTTCATACGGAGTCTTCGTCTCGGGCAACATAGATATCGCTTGATCCAGATCTTCCATTACCTTTTGCATCACATATTTACGAGAATCACGGGGTTTATACAACAGTTCATTATCCTTTGACCCGATTACTTCGTCGTAATAAGGCACATCGCCGTAACGCTGTACTTTCGTGAAATAGAAGTAAGCGCGCATAAAATGGGAGAAACCATCGTAATGATTACGTGCGTTTACATCGTCACAATTTTTACACCATTGGAAATACGTATTTATGACACGTAAATCCTCCCAATCCCATGCTTTTTCGGTACCGGGAGTACGATTACCTAAAATCTCGTTATCCAAGATATTTTTGATGACATCGTCGGCACAGATGTCATTCAAATCATCGGCTCCGGGAAGCATACCATAATAGGAATTCGTCCACAGACGCAACTCCTCTTCGCTCGAAAAATAATTTTCGGGAGCCATCGTATCCTCGGGGATCAAGTCCAAATCGGTACAACCCATCAAAGCAGCCCCGGTCAACGTACAGAATATATATAAATACTTTTTCATTGTCGTTCTGTTTTTAATCGTTAAAATGTAATGTCCACACCCACCGAGAAATTTCTCGAATAGTTATAAGCCATACCCGTGTTACCGTTTCCTCCGGCAGCTTCCGGATCGATATACTTGGTATATTTTTTCATCGGCGACCAGTACCAAAGGTTCTCACCGGTAAAATAGACACGCAGTTTGGTAAAGACCTTTTTCAAAACCGGCAATGTATAACCCACTGTGAGATTCTTTAACCGGATATACGATGCATCCTGCAAATAACGGTCATTATTTACACCCAACTGACTATCGGCGAAAGTCTGATAACCGCGGAAACGAGGTAAATACCCACCGGGATTCTCTTCGGACCAGCATTGATCCATAAAGTTCTCGGGAATAAAGCTCGTGAATGCCCGAGCATAAGGTCCCCAGAAGCCGGTGGAGAGATGACTTGGATACCAATCTCTCTTACCTACCCCCTGGAAGAAGACACCTAAATCGAAACCATTCCAGTCGGCCCCTAAACGAAAACTATAATTATAACGAGGTGTCTCGTTACCGATAATCTCTCTATCACCCGGATCATATACTGTATCATCACCTTTATTGATCACATTATTATTGTCCAAATCACGGAATTTCAAATCGCCGGCACGATAATAAGGTTCCACTTTATCCGATAAAATACGGGCATTTACGAAATCTTGATTGATTTTCGATGTATATTCGGTAGCCTCCTCGTCCGAGGCAAACAACCCATCTATCCGATAGCCCCAAATTTCACCCAAAACCATACCTTCATAATAGTCGGTAAGCAATTTTTCAGGATTGTTATACTTCGTAATGACCGTTTTGTTATCGCCCAAAGAGGCAGACACCGTATAATTAAACCGTTTCCCCATCAAAGCGAACGAATCGTTCCAATTCAATGAAAGTTCCCAACCCTTAGTGCGCAAATCGGCACAATTTTCTTTGGGTTCCTTAGCACCGAAAACGCTCGGCAACACATACGACTTAGCCAACATACCCTCGGTATCCCGAATAAAATAATCGCCCGTAAAATTCAATCGGCTATTGAGGAACGACATATCCAAACCTATATTCCATGTAGCGATCGTCTCCCATGTAAGATAACTGGTCTTAGGATCGCTTGGATAAGCATATTGCAATTTGCTCGTCCCATCGAGCGTATAATTCAAAGTTCCACCTGTATTGATCTCCTCTAAATAAGCATACTCATCGACACCATGCTGATTGGCCAATTTACCATAAGAAAGACGTATTTTCGTATTATCCACTACGTCTCTAATAGGTTCCCAAAAATTCTCCTCGCTGATACGCCAACCGGCAGAAGCAGAAGGGACGAACACCCAACGGTGATCGCTACGGAAACGGGAAGTGCCATCGTAACGGGCACTCACTTCCAACAGATAACGGTTCTTATAATCGTAGTTCACCCGACCGAAAAAGCCACTGTTACGCCATTCCGAAATTGTCTGACTTCGGGTTATATCCCCTGTCGCATTGGCAAAACTCGACAAATTCTCACTCAACAGATTCAACTGTTCCAACCTCAGATAAGTATCTCGTGCACCTCGATATTGATAACCAGCCAATGCCGTAAAATTATGCGCCTTGTTCCATGTATGAGTATAAGTTCCATACACATTCAAATTGTGCTCGTTCGTCTCATAATGATTTTCCCGATAATAATCCTTGAAGTTACCGGTAACAATTGTTTTTTCCTCACCCTGCTTATTGGAATAGTGCAAATTATGGTTCCGAACTTTATTCAATCGCCCACGATACTTATAACTATAATCTACCGTCAATACCAAATCCTTGAAAATATCAATATCAAAACGATTTCCTATAATTATATACTTTTGATTGTTAGCATGGCGCGCGCGATTGTCCACCAAATAGGGAGGGGTTCCATTAATGGTAGTATTGGCATGTGTCTCGGCATAAATAGCCTTACCTTCGGGAGTCTTGGCAGGCCATGATGCCATCAAAGTTTTATCCACTTCCATCAACGTATTGTCTATGGTCGACAAACCGCTGTATTTATACGAAGAAGAGAAAAAGTTCATATTAGTCGAATAGCGTAACCACGGCTTGATTTTCACATCGAGTTTCGCTCTTGTAGAATAAGTGTCATAAGTATCTGGGTTGATATTGAAAATACCCTCCTCGCGATTATAACGACCACTTACATAATACTTCACCTTATCGTTACCGCCTCTCACCGAAAGGTTATATTCCTGCTGGGGACGAGTTTTACGGAACAGATAATTGTACCAGTCGAAGTTGGCATAATAGCGGTATGAACCGTCGTCCTGCAAAACGATCCACGGACGATCGGGATGCTCAGTCTTGTCGTTGCGACGCTCATACAGCATTTGCATTTCCTCTTCGGTATAATTGGTAAAATTGGTCGCATATTGCGAATAATAGGCCTTATCGACCAAACTTACCTGATCGTAGCCCGTAGTCATATAATCGGTCGATGTCGTGTTTTGCGACCAACCGAAACGTCCGTTAAAACTTATACTGGCCTTTCCGGCAGCATCCGAGCCTGTCTTAGTGGTAATCAAAATCACACCTTTCGAAGCCGTCGCACCGTAAATAGAAGCTGCCGAAGCATCTTTCAAAATAGAAACTGACTCGATATCGTTGGGATTGACCATATTCAACTCGGTCACTACTCCATCGACCATAATCAGCGGTGTGTTTGATGTCGATATAGACGATTCACCACGAATATTCAAATCATATCCACTGCTGGAACGACCGGAAGACATCTTCAAATTCATCGAAGGATCGGCTCCCTGCAATGCCATAGCGACGTTACTTACCGGACGAGCATTGATTTCTTTGGCACTGATGGTTCCCACAGCTCCGGTCAAATTGACTTTTTTCTGCGTACCATACCCCACTACAACCACTTCATTCAGTAATTGATTGGCTTCTTTTAATTTAACCAGAACAAAGTTTTTTCCATTTACAGGAATACTTTGTTTTTCATAACCGACATACGAAACCTCCAACGTTGCATTAGCAGGTATGTCTTTCATAGTAAAAGCACCGTCGGCATCGGTCGAACGACCGATAGAGGTACCCGAAACTTTAACAACAGCCCCGATAATCGGTTGGTCATATTCATCTAAGACCCTACCAGTCAACTGATTGCTGGCTCCTACGGACTGTGCGAACATCTGGAAACCAGACATAAAGGCGATAATCAAGAGTAAACAAGACCATCTCCTGTGCAGTGTGTTCGTTAGTAAATTCATAATTTTTTTGATTTATGGTTCTTATTAAATTAGAAGTTTCTATATATTATTATAAGGAATGAAAAATTCATTCCTTTAACAAGCTATCTTTTAACTATTTACAAACGATTCTCCTTACAAAACAACATTAACACAACAGTTACGGCACAAGCGGATAGCAACAGAATAAAACCTCCGTCCCAACCGAAATGCTCGAAAATATATCCCATACCGATATTGGCAAACACGGCCGATCCCAGCAAATAGCCGAACAACCCCGTGAAACCGGCAGCCGTACCAGCCGCTTTTTTAGGAACCAAATCCAAAGCCGAGACTCCTATCAACATTACCGGACCGTAAATGAGAAATCCTATCGCAGCCATAGCTACATTGGTTACCATCGCCGAAGCACTATTCCAATAAATATAAACCGCCAGCATAACCAGCAACATATAAATAATAGTCACCGGACCACGACGGCCTTTAAAAACTTTATCGGAAAGCCAACCACAAAGTATAGTTCCGAAAATACCGGCTATTTCGAACGCAAAATACGACCAACTGCTATTCGCCAAATCCATGTGCTTCACCTGTTCGAGATACATCGGCGCCCAATCTAACACACCATAACGTACAAAATAGATAAACGCATTGGCAAAAGCGATAATCCACAAAAGCTTATTATTGAAAACATGCCCGAACAGAATTTCTTTGGTAGAGAGTTCCTTTTCCTGTTCGGCGGAATATGCCTGAGTACACTCTTCCGGCTTATACAGTTCGATAGGCGGTAATCCACAGGATTGAGGCGTATCACGCACCAGTAAATAGGCAATTACAGCAATGACTACGGCAACCATAGCCGGGAAATAGAAAGCTCCGCCCCAGACTCCGAAAATGGTAATACCGAAAACCGCCAAAGGAGCCATAAGAGCTCCACCGACATTATGAGCGATATTCCATATAGACATCTTTACGCCTCGTTCCCGGACAGAAAACCAGTGAACCATCACCCGGCCACACGGAGGCCAACCCATACCTTGCACCCAACCATTTACAAATAAGATGCAGAACATAAGCATGATAGAAAGCGAACTGACCGTCCACGGGATAAGACCCATAACAGTCATAATCACTGCCGAAGCTATCAATCCCAAAGGTATGAACACACGAGCATTGCTATGGTCGGAAACTGTACCCATCACGAACTTACTGATACCATAAGCTATCGAAACGGCAGACAAAGCCCAACCTAAATCGGCCTTATCGAAGCCCATCTGTTCGAGTGCAGGCATGGCAATCGAAAAATTTTTACGTACCAGATAATAACCTGCATACCCGATAAATATACCGAGAAAGACCTGTAATCTTAACTTCTTATACTCCTTGTCCACCCGTTCTTTGGGAAGCGGATCGATAACCGGAGCCGGTTGGAATAACTTCAACATACACTATCCTCTCTCTAAAAAGTCAGGCTAAAATATAATTTTTTGCCAGATTGGTAAAATTTTTAACTTGTTCCGTTTCCCAATTTTTATCTTTTCCCATTTCACGAGCCATAATAGCCGCTACACGAGGAGCCATTTCCATAGCAGCCCGAGCATCCATAAAGAGCGCCCGAACACGTCGTGCCAATACATCTTCCACCGTTTGAGCCATCTCCTCCCGCACAGCCCAAATAACATGAGCTACCCGGAAAGTATATCCGATATGAAGCAACTCGCCCAACGAGGCATCGTTTTCTATCAATGCTGCGATTTGGTCGGCATCGCTACCGTACACGTAATCCCAAACCGAACGGTCCACTTCTTCCCGGTAACCATGTAATTGCATTTTACGAGTCACACAGGCTCTCGGTTCCAAACCGATCAAAGCAGCTACTTTATTCACCGCTTCTTCGGCCATTTGACGATAAGTGGTCCATTTCCCTCCGGTTATCGTAAGCATTCCCGAATCGGAAACATATATTTTATGATTCCGTGAAATTTCTTTGGTCTTTTTGGAATCGCTATGCGTAGGAGCAGCCAACGGACGCAATCCGGCGAACACAGACAATACATCGCTGCGTTTCGGTTTACGAGTCAGATACTGTCCCGCCTGATCGAGAATAAAATCTATCTCCTCGTCCAGAGGCTTCGGTTCTAATGAATTTTCATTCAATGGCGTATCGGTAGTTCCCAATACGGCCTTTCCATGCCACGGTACACCGAACAATACTCGTCCGTCCCTTGTCTTCGGTATCATCAAAGCCGAATTTCCTCCCAAGAAAGCGGCATCGACTACAATATGCACTCCTTGACTGGGACGTACTTTCTTGCGACTCTCCGGCTTATCCATTTGCATGATATCGTCCACATAAACACCGGTAGCGTTCACTACCCCTTTTACATTTACTTCATACGTTCCGCCTTCGAGAGTATCTTCCAAAGCCGCCCCGCAAATCTTCCCGGAATCATTCTTAATCAAAGACGTTACTTTCATATAATTGATGCATATCGCACCGTGGTCATGAGCACTCTGCATCAATGTAATCGCCATTCTCGAATCGTCGAATTGCCCGTCGTGGTAAACCACGCCTCCACGCAAATGATCGTGCAGCAATCCCGGCAACTCCTTCAAGGTCTGTTTCTTGGACAAAGGCAAAGACCGTCCCAGGCCCAATCGCCCGGCCAACAAATCGTAGCAACACAACCCGATGGTATAAAAAGGACGTTCCCACCAACGATAGTTGCCGATAATGAAACGCATATCCTTTACCAAATGGGGGGCATTGCGCCATAAGCGACCACGCTCATGCAACGCTTCCACAACCATAGATACATCACCTTGTTGCAAATAGCGAACCCCTCCATGTACCAGCTTCGTGCTTCGACTCGAAGTCGCTTTTGCAAAATCATGTTGTTCTACCAATAGGACACGGTATCCCCGGCTCGAAGCATCCACAGCCACACCCAAGCCCGTAGCACCGCCACCTATTATCAATAAATCCCATGGTCTCTTTTCTTCGGCCATCTGTTTTATCAAGCCTTCACGTTTCATTTTCTTATCTTTCGATTTTTGATTTCTTATTAAATCTTGCGATTACTTTCTTTTTATGTGACAAAGAAAATAAAAAAGCAAGTATAAACCAAGAAAAAATGTAAAAATTTTTCGTTTCGTTTTCTTTTCAATAATATTTCATTTCGTTTTCAAAATAAATTCTCAATATTATTTGTGCATTATTCAAATAAATTTTACATTTGTATGGAACAAATATTATAATATTATTATGCTTAGTATAGCCGAAAGACACAAACACATTCTTGACAAGCTCAATGCGCAAGGGTTCGTGAAAGTTTTAGATATCGCCCGCGAATTGGACGTGACACCTGTAACGATACGAAAAGACTTGAAATTACTGGAAGAAAAGAAATTGCTATTTCGTACACATGGAAGCGCCAGTCCGGTAAACCCTCACACGGCAGATATCAATATACATATTAAAGAGCGAATAAACAGCGATGCCAAACGGCGTATCGCCCATACAGCCATTCGTCTGCTCGATCCGAACGACTCGATTATCGTCGCCTCGGGAAGCACAGTCTATGCATTCGCCGAAGAAATTACAGACGATCTAAACCTGACAGTCGTCACGGCTTCGCTCAATGTCTCTACTTTGCTCAACCGTTTCGAGCACATTCATGTGATACAGCTCGGCGGAACATTGCGTAAAAGTTCTTTCTCGGTCATCGGCGATTTAGCCGCACAGGCATTCGACAATCTTACTTGTTCCAAACTATTTATGGGAGTAGACGGTATAGACCTCGATTTCGGGCTGACGACCTCGAACATAGACGAAGCCCGGCTCAACCAACGTATGATCGCAGCCTCACTACGAACGATCGTCCTTGCCGACTCTTCCAAATTCGGGAAAAGAGGATTCGGGAAAATCTGCACACTCGACCAAGTCGATGTCATCATCACCGACTCGGGTATTTCGCCATCGGTAGCGAAAAGCATAGAGGAAGCAGGAATAGAACTAATCATTGCATAAACCTCAAATCGAAAGGAAACAAAAGGGGCGGGAATGTTATTCCCGCCCCTTTTGTTTATCTCCGAATCTTAAATTCCATATTAACAAAGAAAAGACCTGCTTCACACGACGCAAGCAGGCCTTTCACCAACGATAAGTGTCGCCAACTCAAAAGCTATTTCACTACCACTTTCCCCTTAACTAAACTACTTCCTTCGATACGTATCATATAAACTCCCGATTCGAGCTCAAATTCCTCACTTTCCCCATAGGCTTTGCGGCTCGCTCTCTGACGCCCGAGCGTATCGTAAATACCTATACTTTCGCCACCTTGCAAATTAACGATTCGCAATTGTCGTTTTCCCGGGGAATAGAATGTAGGCTGCTGCATTTCATCGGAAAGAGTTTTAAAGGATAGAGAGAAACGTCCCGTTTCCATTGCTCGATCATCTACCGTAAAACTATACGGCGCATGTTTCAAGTCCACTTTCCGTCCCGTCGATCTATCGATAAGAACCACAACATCATAACGATCATATTCCGAATCTTCGGTCAACGATATTTCATAAATTCCCGATTCGCCGGTATAGATACCCACCGGAGTTTCCCCTTCGATATCGGCAGTTTGAGTATGAGCAAATCGGACTCCCTTTTCATTGTAGACATAAATCTGCGGAATCCTCGGGTCGAAACTCATCATTTTCAACGCATCGTTTCCCATGTCGAAATTCATGGGTTCTCCGTACACATTATCGGCAACAACCGATACATAGTCGCAACCCGCCGATAAATTACTCCCCGAAATTTTCAACTGTACACCGTGAGGAGCCGGCAACGTATTCAACGGGATAACAGGCTTGGCAAACAGAAGTTCCTCCGATTCCTTCACCGTAGCAGTCTGCGTGAATACCGCCGAGAAAGGAGCAATCGTGTTTCCTTCCCACGAATTTATCGAAACAAAACGGCTGGCCTCCGGGTCATAAGTATAGAGTATATGGTCGATACTCATTCTTTCGGTAGTATAAGAGCACAAATAAGGCACACCGAAAAGATTCCAACCCATATTCTCTTTATACGTAAAATGAGGACGGCCACCGACCAAAGTCTTCAAATTATGCTGTTTCAACAAAATGCTTTTCCCTTCTTCTGCCGATTCTTCATAAACAGGCAATGCCGATGAAGATTTCGAGAAACGCACAGTCACCGCATCCGAAGCAGAAGGAGTCGCCATGAGATAACCGACATTCGCGCCCATCTGGTTATTTTCAAACGCCCAATATTTACTATTCTGAGGAGCAACTACGCTATACAAATCTTCGGCTCGCTTAGCCCCGTCATACTCGTATAAATATAAACGGTTCTTGTCGTCCCCCGATTCATCTCCGGCCTGTATAGCCTCTACCGGTAAACCGTCTATCGTAACGCCGTTCAACATCGTACCGTTCCCGACTTCAAGAGAGAATGGCAGACTCACCATATCCCAAGAAGCTGTCGTATCATTAATAAGCGGTTTCAAATCACGCTCTATGGCCAGATTATAAAGCGATACAGCATGCTCTCCTGTCCGCAAACCCGCAGCATGGTGAAGCAACAAATAGGACGGAGCGAAATCTTTCGTAAGGGCATCGGTCAGCCGCACTTCACTTTCCTTGCCGACATAGACGACGCTTCCCGCATGAGGATAATAATTATCGCTCACGTTGACAACCTTCTGCGGAGTCGTATTCCAAGTTTCGAAACAACCGTAATCCGGGCGAATTACTTCACCTTCCCCATGAAACTTATCAGTAAACAGCCGCACATTACCCAGCACATCGCAATCGGTAGACAGATCGATAATATCGGTATATTCCTTACCATTCCTGATCTTAGGCACTGTATATCCACCGATAGTCGTCACTGGATTTCCTTCATGGTCTACACCTGTTTCCTGTAAAGCTCCTATTCCAAACAAGACTGCATCTTTCTGGTCGGATAGCTGATAACGCAAATGTGTATCATCGGTAATATAATCCCCGACATAAAGCGGACTATAAGCATTCCCCGACACCGAGGTCACCTCTCCGTTTATCGTATTGATTATCTTTCCCGTACCGCCGATTTGTGCTCCCTCGCCGGGGGCTGTCACATGAATGGCTGCCGCATGCTCGTCCAATACAACAGCGGCGCTGCCTTCTTTCACCGTATTGTCATGTACCAAAACATTGTAGAGCAACCCGTCCGTTTCCACCACAGCACCGTCGGGGTTCACATTATTATATATAACACTATTGACGATGGCAAACGAGTCGGCGACGATCACCGCCGGGCTGTTTTTGCTTCCCGTAATATGAAAGCCATTCAATTCCGCCCAATTCTCCACAATCGTCCCGGCGGCACGGTCATTGTCCGAACGCACGACAGGAACCCCTTCCGCCTCTACCGAAAGGATACTTTCCGGTGCATTCTTTTCCAACAAACCGGGACGTTGAGTCAGCTTCGTTTCGTTGGTTCCCCGGAATCCGCCATAAACTTTCACATTTGCCATCCACTGTAAAGTCGTAGGCAAAACGTAGTCTCCGCCGGCTACCCACACCGTACCATAAGTTCCGCTCTCTTCCGGGTCTCCCGAATAGTACGCCGAATAAATGGCTTCCTGTAAATCGCCCATAGCATCGTCCCAACTGGAACCCAATCCGAACCCGTTAGGCTTCACATATAAATTAGGATAGAACAACCGTTGGTACTCATAAGCACCTATATCTATGCTGTTACCGGCTATACGACGATTGCCTCCGGCATCCACGAACATAACTCTCGCCAGCGAATCGCCGGGAGCCACAGGCTCTTCCACCGAACCGAACGGATAATACGCAAATAAATCGGTGTACCATTTATCGTTTTCCGCTTTATTATATGAGTCGCCTGTCATGTATCGATACCCCGTATTGATCAGTTTACGTCCCGGACGTATGTTATACTTTTTGTCCAACGGAGTCGCTTCATCGGGAGCTTCGAAACGGGGACCGTACGACATATCCTCATTGTCGGAACTTAATGTTTTATTGATATTGGCAGCCTTATCGCCCAATACGACACCTGCGGAACTATTCCAATAAACATATTCGGCATTCGGCTGCTCTGCCGTCGCATCGTCCACCTGAACGGCATTGCTGTACAGGGTCGCATTCTGCACATCTATCTGGTTGTTCAAATCTCCGACAGTAGGAACAGCCGAAGTATAATTCCTCCAAAATATATTGTTATAGATCTGCAAAGGTTCGGCGACAAGCGCTCCACGTGCGTACAATCCGCCTTTGGAGTTATCGGCTATCGTGTTGCTGACAATGTTGCCCGTCCCGTTCAAAGCAAGCCCCCAAGCCTTGTTGGAATGAAGCACGGTATTATATATATTGCCTTTATTCAGATACACAGCCGCACCTTTTTCTCCGGCAGCCGTATTATCGACAAACACGCTGTTCCGAATCGTCGTACTGCCATTGGCTGCATACACGGCCGCACCGGTCGAACCCTCGCCTGTCGCATCGGCCGCATTTCCACCGACAAAAGTAAAGCCCTCTATGTTTACAGGAGCCAACGCCCCGTTTTCTCCGGCCGTATCCATCGACTCGTCTATATAAACGAGGTGTTTCGAATCGTTTCGATTTCCTCTGATATAAGTCGGGTACAATATAGGATCACGCAAATTATCCATAGCGACATCGGTCCCCGTGATGTTGTTGGGATATCCGCCCCTCAATGTCAAACTCTTGGTCGAGTATTCCAGATTTCCCACATCGGGTTTCTCCAAAACGAACGAATAACCGCTTGTCCCGTCTTGCAGGAACGGCACATAGTCGCCCGAAGCAATCTTGATATATTTATCTTTTTTATTGGGACTGAGCAACAGTACCTGAATAGCCTGATGAATGTTAGACGTAGCCCTTTCCCACGTTTCTCCGTTGTTTTCTTTATCCGAAACTGCTTCGGAACTCTTCACATACAGTATATTACCGCCGAAAGGAGTCAACGATACCGTTTCATATTCATAAGCCCCTATATCGATCGTCCCCTCTTTCCACTCTTTCACATCGATCATATCTACACCGTCTTTCTTAATAATGTGATATGTATCGGGCTCTTTGGTAATACGCCATTTACTGTTCAGCGTATCCGGCACATTCTCGCGTCCCAACACTTTCTGCACGGCATAATATCCCTTGCCGGAACCATCGAGTACGACAGGTTCCGTCGTAATTGTCGTACTCTTCACCGAGCCGTCGGGATTCATTTCGATAACCGTATTCAGTCGGCGTGTACCGCCATTCGTACCCCGGTTAACCAGCGTCGAGAGCGAAGGCAGAGAGAAATCGGCAGAAGCGAAATAATTTCCCGCTCCGGCATAATCGCTGGGAAATCCGAACCGAGGCCCCATAACCGCTTCATTAGCCCGATCCAGAAAGACCTCGAAATTTCCTGCATCTTCATCGACATCGGCTGCTGAAGTAATAATTTCCCAATGATCTGCATTGATACGTTCGGCATCGTCATTCCCCCAGATAACCGTATTGGTAAGATTATTACCGGCTGTCGAAGCCGAATAAACGGTACTACCCGATGTTACATCGCCCGACACATTCTCGGCATGGGCATTACGCACGATCGTATTGTTGATTAACTGCGATGTCGAACCGGATTCGGCATAATAGGCCGAGCCCGTCGATGCCGTATTGTTGTAAATCACCGTATTGACGATGAGCGACTTCCCGCCTTCCCGCAGATAGACCGCACCTCCCGATTTACCGGGAGCCTCGTTCCCGCCCAATATAGAACCATAGATCTCTATATCGCTGGCATACACGGCTCCTCCCCCGAAATCGGCCGTATTGAGCAACAATTGGCAATTGCGCAAAGCAATCGGAGCCAAAGCACATAAAGCCCCGCCTCCATGATCGGTACACGACGAGTTACCTTTTACCATCTTTATTCCATCGAGTACAACCCTGCGAGTAGCCTCCGAGTCTTCATAATAAGCCACATGCGAATTACCGGAACCGCCGCCTATATCGCCCGAAAGAATCGTTTCATTGGCGTACTCGAAATCTTCGAGCAAGCCGTTCCCGTTCCAATCTTGACGAGGTCGCTCGCTCAAAAATGCCTCCCCTTCGTAATACTGGTCCGATGAAGGCATAGCCTGAGTTTCTTCTTCCGTAACGATATTAATATCCAACTCCGAAACCGTATTCCCCGACTGATTCTTATTGTCTATCGTTATATCGCTAATTTCCACGGTATATGCAGCTTCTCCACCGAAATAAGGATGAACAGAGACGAGCGAAAGCATATCGCCATCGGACAATGTATTTTCCTCATCACTAATCTCTACGGAGGAAGCACCGTTATATACCAATCCGGTCTTTAAATCCACCGTCAGTTTGTACTCTCCATTACTAACTCCTCCATTTATAAGCAAAGACTTTCTTACACCGGCTGTCGAATATAACTGTATACGCAACCTGCCTTTCTCGTCCTCTTTGATCAAAGAGGTAAAATGTATCGTTGCATGCAAATACCGATTACTCGGGTTTGTTCTTTCGTATTTCACTGCCTGTGGAAAACGGAAATAAGCACCTAAGTATGAATTATAATAATCCCACCCAAAAAGCCATTGCCTCTCGTTTGTTAATACGACACCGTCGTTCCCCGAAACTGTAATAGATGCCCTCTTAGAACTTAGACAATAATGCATACCGTATGCTCCTGCCGAATTTCCGGCAGCATAATAATCGGAGACATTGGAAGAATATGTATTCGATTTTTCCGCTTGCGAAAGATTATTCAAGCTCACCGAGGCATCATAAGGAACACCCGTAGAAGTCTGATGAAGAATATCGGTATCGAGAATTTCCGTCGATACCGTCGTGGAATTCTTGCGATTATCGATCGTAGCGCTATACAACTTCACACCGGCCGGTAATCCCGAGACGCGAACAGCCTCGATGACCGGAGATGTCGCCCAATCGGTATTTCCGATAGCCAGATAGCGCAAATCGTAAATATACTCGGTGGTGCTGTCGGTAGCGATGACCGGCAATTCCAGCTCATGAGGGAGTTGGAAGCCATTGACCGTCACAACAGGAGATGACGGTGACTTCTCATCGGTCGTGAAATGCAAGAACCACGAAGAGGGTTCGTCCTCCAATGCCTTTACCTCTGGATAAAAGGTAATCTCTCCATCGCCGCCCAATGTATAGGAATAGTCTCCTTTGTTCCATACACCGGTGGCATCGACACGCTTCGAGGGTTCCACTTTAAACGATTCTATCCAACTCTCGTAATAAGGTAAGTTACTGCCCCGGAATCCTCCGTATATCGATGAATATCTGTTAAGAATAAAAGAAGTTCCCCAATTATCCTCTTTCACCGAAGTTTTCGGGTTATACGTTCCCTTCGAGACCCATATCTCGCACCGGCGAGTATCCTTATTCGGATCGTGTTCGAAATTGGCATCATTCCCGAAATAATCGAGAGCTTGCTGTATATCGCCCAAAGCGTTTCGCCAACTGCGGCCGTTCGCCAACCCCTGTGCCGTTTGCGACACATACAACCGGTAGATTCCGTCTGCCCCCTTTTCGGCTTCGGTATCTCCCGCAGGGTCGATAACAAATATCCCGTCATAAGCAAAAGCTCCTATCTCGAAATAATCCCGCAAAGAAGAATCCTCTTTATAAAAACGATTCGTTCCGAGCAAATCGAGTCGAGAAACATGCAATGCCTCCATGAGCGGAGAGCCCGGCTGCTCGGCTCCGATACCGGCACGAATCAACGCCGATACACGTTTCAAAGTAAAATCGAGATTATCGGGGTCGGTAAAACCGGGAGCATTCAAGCCCACTATGGTCGATGTATTCTCATTCGTACTCGTCAACGCCATGTTTCCGAAACCCACGACTTTGATACCTTCGACCGCACAATGATTAAAGATATAGTTTTGATACCGCACGCCCGTAAAGGTCGTATCGACCTGCTGGGACATGTTTCCGTATATATTTTTTCCGTTACCGGAATCGTTCATCCAGAATACAGAATTGATGATAATCGGCTTCACGCCTATCGATATACCACCACCGGAGCCATTGTTCACAGTCGTGTTATCGACCACCGTACAATTTACGACCATCGAAGAGTCGTAGGCATAAATACCTCCGCCATTGGCTCCCACGTTATTATAAACTATCGAACCGGTAATCCGGCCGCCCGGAGCTAAGTAAACTCCTCCACCCTTATCGGAAGCGGCACAGTTGAAAACGGCACAATTTTGCAACAATCCGTTCGACGTAACCTTAACGCCGCCACCCGACTGCCACTCGTCGTCAGACGGGTGATTGGCATTTCCATAAACGATATAAACACCGTTGAGCAAAGCTATTTCGGGGTTGGGATCGTCGTAATAAGCTGCACCCTCGGCAGGCATCGTGGCGTTGTCTTTATGCTGCTTCATACCGAACGTTACGACACGATAGGCGCTTTCTTCTGTCGAACTGCCGATCATACCGTTGAAAAAAGTCCTGTTCAAACGCATATTACGTCCGTCCACAGTCTCGTCGTCAGAGATTCCCGCAAACCCTCCATACACCTCTATCCCTGCCGGAATAATAAACGAAGCGGTACGAGGCTGATCGGGAAGAACGACATCGGTAGGATAATAAGTGCCTTTCGCAATCCTCACTTGAATGCGAGTAATATTTCTATATCGACCCGATGCGTACGTCTCCTTATTGTGAATAATATAACCTGCCCAGTTGAGAGCTTTTTGTAATTTCGCTTCGCAAGCGGCATTCGCCCACGACGAACCGTCTACCGTACCGTTAGCCGCCTTCGTCACATAAATGACTCCCACCTGTTCTCCGTCGATAGTCTTGATAGCGGGCATAATCGGCTCGCTTTGGTCTATTTCGTATGCCCCTATATCGATAGAACAGTCTTTGAAACGGTCGGTATAGTCCATATCGGTTTCGGGTAATGTAATCCCTTCGGGACTATTATTCCCGGCATTGATACAGGGTGAAGTGCCCTGTAAACGATAGTCGTTATTTTCTTTATTTCCCGACGAACGATCCACGAATTGCGGAACTTGATTGATAATGTTGTCTTGCGTCAAGTTAGCGCCAGAGACTCCCGATATAGAACCCGAGGGATAACAACAATGCGAAGTTCTCAACACTACATTGCTATGAGCCTGTACCTGAGACGAGCCCGAATTATTATAAATAATGGTATTGTAAATATTGGCCGCACCATCGGCAAACCAATAACCACAATAAATGGCTGCACCGCTACCGGAGTTGTCGGCAATCGTATTGTTATAAAAATCGGCTACTTCAATATAAACGGCCTGACCGTTGGAATTACCGCCAGATACGGAATTACCGGCAAACACGCAATTGTACAACGTACCGTAACGCATGTAAACACCACCGCCGTATTGTTCTCCGTAATCGCTCCCCAATGCCGGCATATCGTTATTGAAAAACGAACAATTGGAAAATGTTCCGTTGTTACAAAATGCACCTCCGCCGCGACTACGGGATGCTACATTATAATTGTTTCGGATAATACAGTTTTCGAGCCGTCCGTTTTTCCGCAAGGCTACCCCTGCACCGCCATCTTTTCCGTGACGTATTCGAGTTCGACCGTTTTGTATTATAAATCCGTCCCATATCGTCTCGATAACAAATGGATTCAACGCCACATTATTAGTCTCGGTCGAAGCCTGTCCCTGCGAACCCGCTTCCAAACGACCTCCGTCCTCATAATACGGGAAAGGCTGGGTAAGTACCCTACGAACTTTATTCGCATTATCGTATCGACTGTTCAATTCATAGAACTGACTCGTCGATCCACCGGCATCCATATCGAAATAAGGAGCATACCCATCGAGCGAAGTAACAGCATTCGCCTCGGCGGTTGTCATCGTCTGTATAATCGTATTGTAGACGCGGGGATTGCGCTCGTATTTCCCGGGTGTACCGGTCTTGGGAAATCCGCCGTACACTTGCACAGCATCCCGCATAAAGAATCCCCGACGGCTGGTATATTCGCCCTCGGCTACCCACACTTCGACCAAAGCCGTCGTATCGACACCAACAGGTATTTGTACCGATGCGCTACGACCGTTCGTTTGATTGTATGTATAATCTGTATAATTCAATGTCTCATAAGCGATCCGACCGCTTCCGTCCTTTTTCAACGATGCCTTGTATGCCTCGTTGACAGCATACTGCAAACCGGTAATATAGTCGGTAGCATCGCGGCTGTCGTATTCGATTTGATCATAAGGCAGACCGTCGTCGAATCCATACCACGCATTTCCATTGATAGCGTTCGCCCACGAAGAACCGTCTCCCGTACCGAAATAAGAGGTTTGAGGAGAAGAGGCCGTACCGGTAGGCCCGCTACGCACGTAAAGAACCGAACCGACAGGATTCAGACATGTAGCCTCATAAGCTCCTATATCGGGGGCTCCACCCACAGCGAAATTATGCCCCGTAATATCGGCATCAAGAACCAAATCAGGATCATCAACTATACTTTCGTCTCCGGCAATCACCAACGGTGATTCGCAAGTCGGCTCGAATCGTGCGGGACCGCCCAACGGCGTATCGTATCCAGACGAAACTGCGCCGACATTTCGGGTCGGATTGACAAAAGCCGGATACAACGGATCGCCCTGAACGACGCTTAACTGCATGTTCTCACTCCACAGATTCCATTCTTCCGGAGCATTCTGGATAGCATTGTTACGAATATCGAGCATAGTGGCCGCCCCTGTAATTTGTACGTCTTCGGGAGCGATAGTCCCGGTCGAAGTATTTCCCCACAAAACCGAGTTATAAAGTCTCAACGATCCGTTCACCGCACAAATGCCCGGGGCATTGTTATGTATAATCGTGCAGTGATTGAGACGAGCATCATTTTCAAGGGTTATCGCCGAATAAAAGGATTCGCTCGCCAATCCCGTATTGGTATTATTATTCACCACCGTATTGGCCATTACCAATTTCTCCGTCGTACCCAACATAACGATTCCGGCTCCGTTCGTTGCAACATTATTCTCGATCATGCAATTTCGGATATACAATGTGCCATATTCGTGCAGCACACCACCCCCGGTCTTGATAGCCGAAGAACCGGTCGATGCATCTCCGTTGACGATATGAAATCCGTCGAGAATGGCTTCTCCGTCGTCAGACATAGTTACCACATGATAAAGGTTCCCACCGGCCAACGTACCGTCAAACACCGTACGAAAATCTACCGGATTACGCATCGGTTCGGCGACATCGCTCCCCGCCGGGACAAACGTCTGTCCGGGAACCGTAGAGCCTTTCGTACCTACCAATTTGGAATTGAAGCCTCCATACAAGGAAACACCTCCCCGCAAAACGACCGACGAAGTGCGACGATCACTGCCGATAGCTTTCCATACCGGATTTATCGTCCCCTCCTTCACCCATATCTCACGAGGACAACCGGGATATTCGGTATCCGGGAGTTCCGCCAAATATTCGATGGCCGAGTTCCCCGATATAATCGGAGATTCCCAAGACTCGCCCGAAAGGTCCGTATCGACCGACGGGTCGACAAAAATAACCAGTTTCTTTACACCGTTATCTTCTATGACGCTATATTGCAAAGACGGACGATCGGAAGCGAAAGCTCCTAAGACACGAGGCTCGACGAACGCTTTGCTGAGAATATCGGTCATCGCGACATAAAACTGTGTTTTCACCGGAGCATACCTGACATACGGAGCCTCGGATTGGCTACCTCCTTTTCTTTGTAGGGCAGAAATTTCGGACGGAACCCAACGTTGTACATCATAAATAGTTCGCAACGCATTGTCGAGCGTTTGAGTGCCCTCGACATCGGCGGCTGTCGTCTGGTACACGCCGGCCTCATCGTTGATAACGTCGACATTGCCGACTCTCACATTGGTAAAATCGGGGAAACTGGAATCATAAGCGATAGAAGAACGTCCTTTTGAATTTTGATCGGACAAGGCATACGTTTTTTGAGTCACGGTATTCACGCCCCAAATCGTATTGGAAAGATTTTGCAACGCCGTATTATAAACCTGTATCGAAGCCGGCACATTCGATTCGGCCGTCTTTCCGTTTTTCCCGTAAAATTGCCGAGTATGTTCGAGGGTCGCATTTCCCCAAAGAACCGAATTATAGACTATGCCATATCCATCGACGATCATACCGCCCGAATTTCCTTCTTGGTCGGAAGCCACCGCCGAACAATAGTTCTTAACCACCGTAGAGGAAGAAAGCCCTCCCAACTTATCGAAATAGACCGCTCCCGCATCGGCCGAAGAGGTATTGTTGGAAACGAGCGTGTTCACCAAGACGCCCCGGTACATATCGTCTAACGACTCTTCGTATGCAGGATTGTTATACTCCGCCTCATCAACATACACACCGCCGCCCACGCGAGCCGTATTGTTGGTTATTACCGTTCTGAAAACGGTTCCGTTCCCCAATATGTACACGCCGCCGCCCAATCCGTTGCGCACCTGCACTCCGGGCGAAGCATTGCGAAAGACCATGCTGTTCACCAACATTCCGCCGTTATTCATCATCACCCCGCCACCGCGAGTCAAGGCAAAGTTTTGATAAACGATACAATTCGACACGACTCCGTTCTCGGTCAAATAGATTCCACCTCCCATACGGGTCGATTCCCCGCGCTCGCCATAGTCGGCGCAACCGCCCGTAACCACGACACCGTCGAGAGTCGTCTCCACAGGAAGCGGCTTTGCCGTAACGGCTTCGTACTTCGTGGTTCTTTCGTTAAATCCCTCGGAAGCGAACCATACCACATGGTAGGAGTTGCGCCCGTAATATTGCTCCCATTTCTTCTCTCCGGCATTCCAACGCCAACCTTTCTGTGAATCGTCATTCCGATCGACATCTCCGCTGAATATCGTACGATTGACAAACGCCCACTGAACATCGAGATGGTCCGGGTCGCGGGGACGAGTTGTGCTGTTGTTTATCCCTTCGTCGCCGGTTTGTCCCCGGAATCCTCCGTAAACCGAGATACCGCTACGCATGATGAAAGAACGATGCCTTTCCGTACGGCCCCTTATACCCGACTCATCGGTAAATGCCGCCGTAGGGTAATACGTTCCACCGGCAACCCACACCTCTCCCACTACATTCCGGGCATATAGTTGATCGATCGCCATCTGCACGTCCTGTACAGCCAAACGCCATGTACTTCCGTCCCGGACTTCTCCGTCGGCAAGAGGCGGTTCGTCGGGCGAAAGCTGACGAACATACAATATATTTCTGCCCGAAACCGGCTGATATTGATAAGCGCCTATATCCAGCGTCTTACTGACGATCCTCGGCTTCCCGGCAATGTCGTAAGAAACATCGGTCCCGTAATACGTGTTCAACGTCGTCATCCAAGAGCTCTCGGCTTTCGACAGCAGCACAGAATTTTGACGTAACAAAAACGAGACACCCAAATCGGCATACACCGGTTCCAATATAGCTCCTACCTGAGTCGTAGGATTGATAAAATTGGGCACAGAGCCCGTATGGTCGTTATAGGGCAACAACGAAATATTATTGCTGCCTTTCGTTTCGTCCCAATCGACGATCGCACAATTCGAGACATGGTCGACAAGAGCCTCGAATCCCTTCAATCCAGCATGGTTCAACGGATCGATACTCCATATAACCGAGTTGGATACGCTGATCGAAGAACCCGCCACATCGGTATCGGCCGGACGGCCTATACCATACAACTGGTTGTTGACAATCGTATTATTGACAATCGAAGTCTCATCGTATACACAAATACCGCCCCCGTTATTATTATAAACGACATTGTCGAAAACGACTCCTGCCTCGGAGTAGATGCCGCCTCCATATCCGAACCCGTCGCGACGGAATGCCGAATTGGATACCAACACCGAGTTATAGACAAAACACGGCTGGGAGTCCGAACCGCTATTCTTATGCATATAAACGGCTCCTCCTTTCGAGGCAAAATTAAAATAGAACAGGCATCGCTGTATGCCGCAACCGATACCGTCGAGCGATACACCTCCGCCGCGCCCCGAATTGCCGCCTCCATCGGCAGCCCCTCCGGCAATGGTTATTCCGTCGAGCATCACGCCCACACTCGACGGATCGAAAGTAACTACCGTATGGAGATTGTCTGTCCGGGTAGTATTCTGGGTCGGGTCGAGCGAAGAGAACATGTTATCCGTACCGACTACATCGTTTCTCAACCGGTCGCCCGATAAAATAGTCTGGTTCTTCAACGCCCACGGCTCCTGCCGGTCGCCCGAATAGACATTGCCGTATTCTCTCTCTTCGAGACTGTTCTCCCCCTCATAGACCAAAGCTCCTAAATCGTCGAACACTTGTCCGCGAAAACCGCCGTAAACAACGACCTGATTTCCTTTCAAGACGAACGAGGCACTCTGTTCATCGCCGGGAAGGAGCGGTTCGGTCGGGACATAAGTACCCGCCGCAACCCATATCTGCAATGTAGAGTTAATAGTATTCCATGTATCGGTAGAACGAAGAATCATTTGCAAATCGGAACCCTTAGCGGCATTCGCCCACGAAGAACCGTCGAACGTACCGGCTCCTTCGGGGGAAACATATATGCGTCGCAAATTGAAGGCCGGTTGAGCCGGCTGGATATTCGACTGAGCCTCTACCGGTAAGCTCGTCAGCGACAACAGAAACAATAGCAGCAATCCCGCCGAATATCCCATGCGTTTCGACACATCGGAAACACGGCCTGCAAAATCAATAATTTCTCTATTTCTTCCGTTCAACATAACCTATAATTCCTTTTCTATATCGAAGCTGTCCATCGATAATTATATTCCGTTTGCGTAAATCCCACCACATCGAACCGCAGCAAATAATACGGCGCAACCGCCAAATCCTCGGGGGTATCGACGTGTATGTTATAAGTAGTCGTCTTTACATAAGCGTCTGCATATACGCTCTGCACGACCAGCTCTATATCGAGCGTACCGCTATCGTAGAGATAACAGTCGTATCGCCCGTTAATCCATGCCGATTGACCCGGTCCCGAATTACCGGTAAGGCTGACCACGTGATCGACAACGGGGTCATTCGACCTCACGGCAAAGAATTTTCCCTCTTTGGGTACATTTTTCAACTTCAATGAAACGACTTTCGCCGACGTGCAGTCCCCATGTTCTTTCTGCCCGGCAGGCTTGGCGTTGTAATTGGATATAGCCGTCCCTATATTGTACATAATATCGACCTTAGAAGCCACCAGCCCGGCATCGATAACTCCCGAATGCTTCATTTGAACCAATTCGAGGTCGAGCAAAGTACCGGCATATAAATCGCGCGAAGGCGTGGCGATCGTCGTCAACGCCATCACCTCGTCTTCCGTCGACAGGGCATCCCATTCGTAGTGACTGCCGGCATTGACGATAGCATAAAACGAGGCGGTGCACTTCGGCACGTCTATGGCTTGAAACTCATAATAGGCCGTGCTTTCGGGCAGCTCTATATAATAATGTTCCATGTAAGCGGCAGCGCCGTTTTTAGGCTCTACATACATGAACAGGTTGATATTTTCGATGGCATCCGGCATCTCCGGCGATGTCCCGGGGTCTCCCGGAAGCCCCACCGCTCTCGAAATTTCCCGGCCGGTGTATATACTCAACGTCACGCTCGCCGTCTCCTGCGGTTCCGACGGACTGCCGGGCTGCAACGAGTTCTCGCCTGCACAGCCGCCGAGCAACCATGTAGCGAACAAAAGTGCCATTATCGCATATCTCTGTTTCAACATCAAAGCTCCTATTCGATTAAACCTATATTCGACAATCTGCCCGCATTCGGGAATATTATATATCCACATCGATATCTCCTCCCGGTTTCCAGTCGATAGTCACCGCCACGGTCGCCTGCACATTGTGACCGATATCTATACTGCCGTCGTCCCTCACCACACCGTATATTTCTATACACTCTCCGGCGGGAAGCGGCTCGGTCAGATTGATCGTATTTCGTGTTATTTTATCTCCTATGGTAACGTAAACATCGGTATTCCAGATAGCATTTCCCTCCGATAGGTTACGGTTCAAAGACTTCGCTCCTGCACTCGCCTCATTCCTCGACGGAAACGAAACAGCTTCGAAAAGCGCCAGTCCGTTTTCATCTTTCCCCGCTTCATTCATCTGTACGACAACAGGGCGGTCGTACTCATAAAGACTGTCGTTACACAAAAAACCGGTTGCGGTTTCATTGACATATCCCTCTACCCGTTTTACCGGGACGACGGGATCGGTTCCATAACTGAGGTGTAACCTCGTCTTGGAAATACAAGGCGTCAAAACGACCTCGATAAACTGATTTCTGTCCGCTATCGTAAATCGTTCCCTCCCGACATACAGTTCCGAAACATGCGAAGATACCGTATCGGCCGCCGACTCATAAGACAATTTATAACGATCGGACGCGACACCGAGGTCGGAACATTTCACACAACTCGCCTGCGAAATATTGGCAATGGCAAAATGGTGATAATCGTTTGCAGGCAGGGTAATAGCGTAGATATTGTTCGACGGCATTCGTTCCCGCTCTACATACTCATGATAAGCGAGCGATTTGTTACCGTCATAAAAATGCATATTGAGATTCTCCATTCTACCCGAAAATGCCTGTGTATGGGTAGACAGTTCTATTCTATATCTGACGGTGAAATTGTTGCAATCGGACATGTTGTCGTCGATGCAACCGCTCGATAACGGCAGCAATGCGAAAAAGATTCCTCCGACAACCCATCTTTGCCAATCACCTGTTTTCATTTTCTCGATATTTATTTTTTGAGGAAATATCTCCGGCGAATCGAAACGCTCCCGATTCACCGGAGACAAATTTTACAGTTTAACTATTTTTTTCGAAATCAATCGCCGATAGGTACATCGATAACCAAACCGGCTTTCCAGTCTATATCGACAGCCAATGCCAATTCCAAACGCGGGTTAATCAGGTCGGGAACCGTATTGTAGGCTTTTGCCAACGAATTGATAGACAAGTTCGCCGTCGTATTGTAATCCTGCTGGAATACGCGAACGACTTCACTCTTACTGTTGTCCTTCTTATAAGTCAGCTTTCCTACCAAGTAGAACGTTCCGCCTTCGGGAACCAAATTGCCGTCTAAACCGTAGAATTGAGGACCGTCATTCAAGACCTCCAAAGCAATATTGGGTGTATGTCCCAAATCTTCTGCATTACCGGTAGAACAATCGGCCGTCTCAGGCAATAAGCTGTATATAAATGGAGTCATACCAGCAAAATCGGGAGTAGCGGCATTCGTCAATTCGTAATCATTGGTATTCATTCTGTTGTCATATACAATCTTGGAATAAGTATCGGAAGCAGAAGGATGCATTTCCCAATCCAGTTTATCGGGCAGACCGCCAATCAATATACCCTTTACAACAAAATTATGGTTGGTCAAAGTCACCTTAGTATTTTTACCGGCCGGAACTGTACCATCGGCCGATTTGAATGCAGCTTTCACATCGAGACGTGCCACACCGTAATTGATCGTTTTGTTCAAAGCAATCTTCGTCGTCGCTACCGTAATCGGCGTACGAGCTCCGCTATAAACACCATTATTCCAATTAGTAAATGTCGGAAGAGTCGAATAAGCTACCGGATAGGCATTGGTCCAATAATACAAAGAAGAAGGATAGCTGTATGCCTTCGAAGAACCGCTCGTAACAATACCCGAACCGCCGGGGCCGTTCTCATCGAACAAGATGATACCGTTATTCAATTTATATGCTCCTTTCGGAAGATTGGCGGGGAAATCTTTGTAAGCATCTTTTGCCAACTCTGTCGCCATATTATCGACCGATGTCTTTGCCGTATTGGCTGCTGACGTAGAGTAATTCGTATATAATTCGCCCAACCCGTTCGAAAGATACTGTAAAGCCAATTTCAGATTTTCCAAAGAAGCGCTATTGAACGAAAAGTAACCATTCTGCAACTCTGTTGCCTTATTCTTCTCCTCACCCTCTGTCAAACTACCGACATAAGTAGCTAATGCATCCGTAACATTCGTTTTCCACGCCTCTATCAAAGCGGCTGCGGTAGAATAGGAACCACCGGTATAAGTACCTTCGGTAATATTCTTCAAAGTAAACGCTATGTCGGCAGGCGTCAAAGAGGTAACCGAAGCATCGGGTGTCATCTCCAAGACACCTTTGTAAGCCGCGTCATGCTTGGCTTTACCGTAAAAAAGGAAAGCGATGTCGCCGGAAGGAATAGTTACGTCGGTAAACGTTTTTACAAAATTCTCGGCCTCGCCATTCGTGATCTCAGAACCTGTCAACTGGGTAGCACCGGCCAACACCGAATTAGCTCCTACATAATCGTCGCTCAAATTTGAAAAAGGCATTAACCTCAAACTTTCTATACCCAAGAAATTGTTGTTGCCTTGAACATCGTCGCTGGTAGCACGGGACACCGGCGAAGGAATAGCGAACGAGAAACTCGTCTTGACAGCATCTCTTTCCCCCACAGGAGTCTCTCCTCCCGGAATAACCTCTTCGTTGGAACAAGACGACAGAACTGCGGCAGCGGCAAGGAACATAGTCCCGGCTTTTGCCCATTTTGTTTTCATTGTTTTCATCTTCGTAATTGTTTTTGTTAAAAGATTAATAATCGTTTTCTATATTTTCCAAGTTTTGAATAGCTACTTTGTCTCCCATAGCGGCTGCCTGCTTGAACAAGTCCAATGCCGTCGCTTTATCGCCTAAACGATAATAGGCTGTCGCGAGAGTGTTCAAACAGCGTTTGTCTTCCCGTATGGGTCGAAGCAAAGAGACAGCCCCGTCGAAATCGCCCTCGGCAATCATACCTTGTGCCCGGTTGATCTTTATAGCGTTATAATCCGGTTCCGAAGTATAATAAACCCTCATGTATCCCGAATTACGTTGGTCGGAGAATACCGAGCGCAACAGGTCCTTGAAAGGCTCTCCACCGTCCAGCCGGCGCAACAACCACTCCCGACGGCCGAGATCGGCCGTATGGTCGATAATATCGAGCATCTCGTCCCGGCAATCGAATGTGCTTTCTTCCACCCGATCGCGCAATTCGCCCCATGCCTCGCCCCCGTTGGCTACCTCGTAGAGGCTATCCGGCAATTCGAGATAACTGTTTACATACTCTTTCAAGACCTCGGCGCGAGCGCCTGCCAAACGGGTATTCCGGCCGAGAGGACCCTCGGGCGAAGCAAACCCGACAATCAATATCTTCCCGACATCGGAACGGTCGTCGGCATAGATCTGCCTCAATATATCGACGATTCTACCGAGCGTCACATCGTTGTTTCGGTAATCGCGACGTAAGTCGGACTTATCGAGAGGGAAATAGACTTTCAATGCTCCCCGATCCCTCCACACGGTCATCGAATCGGAATAGGGTTCGTACTCTGCCATCGGGAACAAAACCTTTTCGACCTCGGCCAACCGTTCCGCCACACTCGGTATCAATGCCACCGGCTGTACCGAAGGAACATAAGGAGGACGCAGTTTCACATCGGAACAAAGGAAGATGCCCGGCAAAGGTTCGACCTTGCAACACCCCTCGCGCTCACATAACAGGCTGAGATCGACAGGGGCTCTACCCATCCATTTTTCATAAGGCAGCACGCAATCGTATTGCAACTCGCCGCCATCGACGGTCTGATAAAAAGGAACTTCATACGTTTTCCCCGAAAGCACGGCTTCCCGGCGGCGTAACTTTTGTTTACGCTTGCCTATAATTTCTATTTCGTCGAGAGCCAAAGAATCCACGCCGTTCTCGATAACGGGAATAAGCCTTTGTACATAATCGGAAGCAATCGTACCCGACGGAACCAAAATTTTGAAACTTACCCGAATACTATCTCCCGAACGGTGTATCGAAGCATTCTCGACCTTCACTTCGGCCCCGGCAAAAAATATAGCCCAGACAAAAACCGGTAGAAACACTATATATCTTTTCATCGCTTTCATTTCAGTATATAGATTATAGAAATCGCGGCTTCGGTAGGAGCAAGATAGCCTTTATGGCCGTCGCCTATTTTACGCCCGCAAGTACGACACTGGTAATAATCGAACGTATAAATCGGCTATATTTTTAGCGTGTTTTCCCCGATGAATTTTATTGTTTGTAAAGGCTTACAATACAAATAAATTTCAAAGTTTTTATTAATAATATAAAAATCAATCTGTTAAAATAAAATATAGTCATCGTATTTGTATTGTAATAATTCTAAAATATTGTAACTTTGTCACCGTATTTCAAATGGTAGTAATGGGGAAGCGGGGCAATAACAAATGATGCAAAATCTGTTATTGCCTAAAAATTAGAAGGTTATTATAATTGATAAAAAATATATGGGGCGAATAAAACGATTTGAGTTATAAAAAATATATTTTGTACTAATCCTCACATAATTAGACAAATAGATGAAGAGAATCCTAAATATAATTATAATAATATTATTATCGGCTATTTGTTTGACCGGTACGGCGCAAAAGATAGCGGTAAAGAGTAATCTCCTCGGTTGGGCTACCGCCACACCGACGTTGGGAGCGGAAATAGGATTGGACGATCGTTGGACGTTGAATACTCATATCTACTATAATCCATTCACTTTCAGGGATAACCGAAAATGGAAGCATATCCGCGTACAACCCGAAGTGCGTTATTGGCTCTGTCAAAAGTTCAACGGGCATTTCTTCGGGCTTCATGTATTATACACCCATTTCAATGCCGGACAAGTTCCGCTTCCTTTCGGAATTTTTCCCGATGTTAAAAAATATCGTTATCAAGGCAACACTTACGGAGCCGGGTTATCTTACGGTTATCAATGGATTTTAACACCTCGGTGGAGTATCGAGGGAAGTATCGGTGTAGGATACAAGTATAATACGTTGGTTTAAACCTAATAAATATATCTATTTATTTACATTTAGAAATATTATTTAACTATTCAAATATCATTATACAATCTACATTTATTGGGTTAAATAAGGATCTTCACATATTCTAAAAATAAAAAAATTTGCCTACAAAAACAGAGGGATCTTAACCAAAAGGGATATATCGAGTGGTCTCGATATATCCCTCATTTTTAGATTCGGTAGAAAATTTGCGGGGTAAGAGGAAAGGGGGACGCGCCACCCTGTTCCTGTATTCAAAAGTATCAACCTTCTCCCCTGCCGTGTCCCGTAGCATTACGGGGAATTGCAGAGCAACATAGGGGAAACACCGAAGAAACGATAGTTGCTAAGGAGAGGGGGTAAAAAACTGCTGAGTAGATTTTTGATGACATTCAACCCCTCCGTCACTACGTGACACCCACACAAAAGAGCCTTTTCCCGATGATATAAAATCAAATTTTCACACCAAACGGAACGCCTTGCGAAGCTCCTCGGATTGTTCGTCGGTCAGGCCTTCGGGCTCGAATCCCATCGCACGAGCCTACAAATAAATCTGCGCCGATTTAGACAGCGTATCGATCATATCGAAACACTCGATCACATCGCTACCGACAGCCAATGCTCCATGCTTCTCCCACATAACCACATCGTAACGATCGAGCAACCGGATAGTGGCATCGGCCAGTTCGAGCGAACCGGGCAACTTATAAGGCACGATACCCAAACCTTTGGGTACGATAACCCGCGTTTCGGGAATCATGGACCACAACAGTTTCCCCAGCACATCGGGCTGTAAGAACGCCCGGTTATGGGTCATCGCCACCAAATCGGTGGGGTGGGTATGCAACACGACCTTATTGTCGACGCCACGGCCTTTCAAATAGTCGTGCATCGAGAGATGCGAAGGAAGTTCCGACGTAGGCCGTACCGGATTATCGGCGATAATTTCATACCAATCTCCCGTATCGGAAATACGGATCACCGCCATATTTTCCATCGGGTGCGAAGCGACATAACGCATACGCCGGTTCGTACCTGTCACCAAAAAGAAATTCCCTTTCAATGCATTCATCACTTTGGGTAACGGGTATCGCTCGGAAATGGCAGGCAATACCTTCTCTTCATCGGTCAATAAATCCGTAATGTTCACCGAAATATTTCCGCCGTTTCGTTCGGCCCACCCTCGTTGCCACAAATAGCCGGCCACTTCGGCGACATCGGCGATCTGGCATTCGAGTTTATCGTTTTTAATCAGTTTCATCTCTTTTATTTCATTATAAATTACTGTTTACCAAATTGGGGAAAACCGTCGAGAAGATAAGAATCAGCAACCCGGCGATCAATACGGTTACGGTCCGCCGTCCTACCCCGTTCCACTCTTTCAACAAAATTCCCCACACGTTGCTGAAAATAACATTCAGCGACATCAATATGCTCCACGAGAAAGCCAGCATGACCGGCGAACCGGTGAAGAAACTTTTTCCCATACCCAACCCGAAGAATTGAGAATACCAAAGCAAACCCGCCAAAGCGCAAAACAACAAGTTATTGACTCCTGTCGATACCGATACCGAGAAATACTCCCTGCCGGTACGATTCTTGATATTCTGCCACAGGCAATACGCCGCATTGGTGCAAAAACCGCCTAATGTAACCAACAGGATCACCGGGTTAAGGGCGAACAAGTCGGACGCACCCAACGCCAATGCCGTCTGCTGCACTTCGGCTCCGGCTTCGAGTCCGAGACTGAAACAGGCACTCATCATACCGGCGAGCAAGGCGACCGAAATCCCTTTGGTAAAAGCGAAATCGCGTATGGCTTTCTGCTTCTCCTCATCGCTCATATTCCGAGCCTTCAAACTACCTGCATAACCGATCACCGCAATACCGGCCAACGTAATGCACACCCCGGCCAACAAGACGAGACCTTCGCCGCGAAACAGATTCGTTCCCGCAAACAAAGCCGGAAGCAATGTACCGAAAGCCGCACAAGTACCCAACGAAATAGACTGTCCGAGGGCGACACCGAGATAGCGCATACTCAACCCGAAAGTCAATCCGCCCACTCCCCACAGCACACCGTACAAGACAGACATGAACGGAATACCCTCGGAGTAGAGTTCCCCGAGACTATGACCCGTCGGAACCGCCAGAAACGCACCCAACAAGGGGAACACCAACCATGCGAAAATCCCCTGCACGAGCCAGAAACTCTCCCAGCTCCAAGATTTCACTTTCTTGATAGGCACATAAGAGCTCGACTGGCCGAAACTCCCTACGGCAATAATCAATAACCCTATGAGAATATTCATGGCTCGTTACTGGCGTTTGGAAGTCACATTTTTCTCATAAGCCTCGATGTCGGCGATATAATCTTCACCCACGGGCACATCGTTCGTCAGGCAGAAATAATCCCAAACAGCATTCCACGGCAGGCTCTTGCACTCTTCGAGCAAAGCGAGACGTTCGAAGAAACGCCCTTCGGCCTCATATTTTCGCAACAGGGCAAGCGGTTCGAGCAACGCTTGCAAGAAACACTTCTGTGTAGCCCGCGACCCAATGACATAAGCCCCGATACGGTTGATAGAAGCATCGAAATAATCGAGACCGATGTGCACTCTCGAAAGGGCATCGCAACGAACCACTTCATGAGCCAAGTCGAGCGTGTCGTCGTTCATAATCGTCACGTGGTCGGAATCCCAACGAATGGGACGACTCACATGCAACATGATTTCGGGCGTAAACAACAGCAACGAGGAAATCTTGTCGGCGATACTTTCGGTCAAATGGAAGTGACCGGTATCGAGAGTCACGATCTTATTGTGCTTCACGCCGTAACCCAAATAAAAATCATACGACCCCACGGTATAACTCTCGGCTCCGATACCGAAAAGTTTGGCTTCGATACAATCTTTCATGTGCCGGTACTCGGTAGCGAAAATACGGTCGAGAGACTGTTCCAACAACCGACGGTAATAGAGCCTGTTGACAGTCGTATCTTTGGAACCGTCGTGAATCCAAAGATTCATGATACAAGGATCGTTCTGATATTTTCCCATCTCGTCGGCGATCCACCGGCAACGACGAGTATGTTCTACCCAAAATTCACGAATCGAATCGTCGGGATTGGCAAGTGTAAGCATGCCGCTTTTAGGGTGGGAAAACGAAGTGGAATTAAAATCGAGCTTCAATCCGTTCTCTTTGGCCCATTGCATCCAACTGGTAAAGTGATCGGGAGTAACCTCGTCACGATCGACCTTCTTACCGCCGAAATCGCCATACACCTCGTGCAAATTGATGCGATGCGAACCGGGCAACAAAGATTTCACTTTAAGCAAATCGGCACGCACTTCGTCGATATTGCGAGCTTTACCGGGATAATTTCCCGTAGCCTGTATTCCGCCGGTCAATTCGCCGTCGGGATTTTCAAATCCCGAAACATCGTCGGTCTGCCAGCAATGCAGCGACAAAGATATTCCCTGCATTTTTTTCAACACTTCGTTCACGTCTACGCCTATGGCGGCATAACGTTCGGCGGCATACTCGAAAGCCGCCTTCACGGCTTGTTCATTCTTCATGATATTCTCCTTTCTATTTATAATAAATTACATTTCTTCTTAAAAATCACGTATTTCTCGTTCCACAGTTCGGTATCGCACGGTTCATAACGCTGTAACGAGACCGCTCCGGCAGCCAATTGACGCATGGAATCCCGATCGGCTACCACGCCCAAAGCCCGCAACTGTACCAACACATTACCCAAAGCCGTCGCCTCGGAAGGCCCGGCAATCACAGGAAGTCCGATAGCATTTGCCGTAAAACGGTTCAACAAATCGTTTTGCGAACCGCCGCCGATAATATGCAGACATTCGATGGGAAAAGATGCCACTGTCTGCAAGCGGGTCAAAACAAAGCGATACTTCAAAGCAAGACTCTCGAATATGCACCGCACATACTCGGCATGCGTTCGCGGTACGGCCATGTGATGAGACTTGCAATAATCCGCAATAGCCTCCGGCATGGAAACGGGATTGGAAAAGGTCGCATCATCGGGATCGACATAACTCTCGTTCGTGGCAACGGACTGTGCCATTTCCACGATTTGCGGATAGGAATAAGTCACACCCGATTTGTTTTTCCACACTTTTAGGCACTGTTCCAAAAGCCACAATCCGGTGATATTTTTCAGAAAACGGGTAGTCCCGTCGATACCGCCCTCGTTCGTGAAATTCATTCGATAAGCCTCGTCGGTGACAATCGGCTTTTCCGATTCTATACCCATCAACGACCAAGTGCCGGAGCTGAGATAAGCGAAGTTCCTTCCCGATGCCGGCACGGCCGCCACCGCCGATGCCGTATCGTGACCGGCAACAGCTACAACAGGAATAGCCGACAATCCGATTTCGGCCGCTACATCGTCCCGTAAGTTCCCGATTATCCGGCCCGGCATAACGACCGGAGGAAATTTTTCTACCGGAATATGCAAAGGTTCCAACAACCGTTCTTCTATCCGGCAAGTTTCGGGATTCATCAATTGGGAAGTCGACAATATAGTATATTCACACACCTCTTTTCCGGTGAGCAGATAAGAGATGGCATCGGGCATAAACAAAATGCTGCGTACTCCGTCTATATCGATACTGCCTTCGAGACGCATCGCATAAAGTTGGAACAGCGAATTGAAATTCATAAACTGTATACCGGTCAAACGATAAACCTCTTCCCGGGGAATATGTCGGAAATATTGTTCGGGAACACCCTCGGTATAAGGGTCGCGATATGCACGGGGCAACGAAACGAACGAACCGTCGGGCCGAACACAGACAAAATCGACGCCCCATGTGTCGACTCCGATAGAATCGATTGCAATCCGTCGGGAAGCCGCCATGTTCAGACCTTCTTTGATAGAATCGAACAGAGAATAAATATCCCAGTAACAACGTCCGTCAATCTCTTTAATCACATTGGGAAATCGGTTGAGAATTTCCGTCTCCAACCTTCCGGGTTTCATTTTTGCCAAAATGACACGACCGCTCGTAGCTCCCAAATCTATGGCTATACATGCAGTGTCTTTCATGTAAAAACAAGATATTTTATAATTTACGAAACAAAAATAGAATCAGAGAAATAGATTCGACTGATGTTTTTGATACAAAAACTTTCTATTTTGATATTCCGAAAAGAAATCCTATATTTGGGCTACTATGAATACGGAAGAGAAAAAATCGGATGCTTTAAAATACCTGAGAGTAAATGCTCGGGACGAAGAATGGGGTATCGTCATTACGACGGTAGGCTATCAATACGTTTCGCCGAATCATGCCTACCCGTTGTCGAAACACCCGGATAACTACAATTTCAAGAACGAAGGCAAACGCACCCTCAACGAATATCAATTGGTTTACATTACGAGAGGAGAAGGCTATTTTTCCAGCCGGTCCTGTCCGAAGACACACATAGAAGCCGGAACCATGCTGTTGCTCTTCCCGGGAGAATGGCACAAATATTACCCCGATGCCCGAACCGGCTGGGACGAACATTGGGTAGGGTTCAGAGGATTCCATATCGACAACCGGGTAAAAAGCGGCTTCTTCGCCCCATCGCACTGTCTGTTCAAAATAGGAACAGACGATAAAATCATAGACCTTTATCACGAAATCATGGACAAGGCCGAACGCGAGAAAGCAGGATTTCAACAAATCGTATCGAGTATCGTCTTACATTTGTTAGGAAGCGTGTACTACAAAGATTTGAATCGCTCGTTTAACGACGATCACATGATCGACATCATCAACAGAGCCAGAATCATGATGAAGGAAGAACAAACCGGGAACTTGTCTCCCAAAACCATTGCAGCCCGATTAGGTGTAGGATATTCTCTGTTTCGCCGGGAATTTAAACGGTATAGCGGAATTTCTCCCGGACAATATCAGCAACAACTGAAACTGGCTCGTGCCAAAGAATTACTGTCCTCGTCCAATCTCTCCATGGCAGAAATCGCATTTGAACTGAATTTCGAATGCGTGGGACAATTCTCGACCTTTTTCCGCAAAAAGGAAGGTGTGACCCCATCGGAATTTCGACGACAAAGATTCTGATTATAAGATTTTTACACATTCAACAACAGACATTCGGGTAAATAATAAGAAATTGTTCCTTATCATTTTACCTATATGATTTTGACGCTTTGACTTCAAAATTTGACGCATTGCTCTTTTGCATCTCCTCTTCCAAGTTACTTTTGTTTCCGAATCATAAATAATATTTTTATCTATGAAAAAGACATTCGCCTATGCCTTGTTGATCCTTACGGCTCTCTATTCTTGTGAAGAAGGAAAACAGGAAGAACCCGTACTTCCCGGAACGACTCCCGATGAAATCTATTTAAACGTTTCGCCTCATACACTCACTTTCGACGAAACCGACGCGTCGAAGAATATCATAACTGTCAGTACAAATACGAACTGGAAAGCAACAGTGGATAATTCGGAACTGAAAATAAACAGAACCGAAGGAACAAGCGAAGATACCTCCATATCCATTACCGAGGCTCCCGAAGGAAAGACTTGTAAACTCACGATTTCGACGATTCCCGCAAATGGAGAAAAAACGATTTCCAAAGAAGTGTCCATATCGAGAGCCGCGGCTGTCGTCACTCCCGACCGGACGATTATATATAACAACGATTTCGACAAAGAGATCGCAGTCAAAAACACATACTGGCCTTATCTCGACCAATTCGACGGCTGGAAAAATGCGAACGGAACCGGTAGCGGAGCTGAGACATACGACCAAATGAGCGTATCGGTCAGAAGCGACTGGACATCGGATTACGCCCCACCCTCCGACTACTGCCCTTACGCATCGGGGAAAAACAACATCTACTTTAACAAAGCCGGCAGCTTCGTTTCCATAAACAACATTAACATCGCTCAGGAAAAAGATTTTATCCTGCAATTCGGTAGTTCTGAAAACAAGATATTCGATTACGACGACTTGAAGGTCGAAATAGGAAACGGGACTTCATGGGTAGAAATAGACTATTCCAGAAATCTGACGAACAGTTGGGCTTTGACGACAAGCATGTTTTCCCTTCAAAACAGTTCCGGCACACTTAGTATCAGATTCACTGCCACAGGCGCCACACAAATGCGCATAGACGACATAAGATTGACCGACGGAGAACCCTCGGAACAAATCATTGTTTTCGATAACACCGTTTATCCGTTGGCAGAATTGCCTGCATACGAAAACGATGACTACGTCGTCACTCACTACGGCACGCTCGGCAGTCACAGGGTACGGAACTATACTATACTGTTCGATAAAGAGAAACACGCCGCTTTGTGGGTTGCATACCCGCTCCATTCATGTTATCGGGGAAACAGCGGAAGAACCGAGGCTTGGGCGGCAGACCCTCTCATCGAAATGTTATATCAGGCCAAAGTTTATGGAGAAACATTCTGCTATTATAAAGACTATTCACGCGGGCATCAAATACCTTCGGCCGACCGTACGGCAACCGACGAACTGAACAGCCAAACATTCTATGCCTCGAATATGACACCCCAAAACGGAGATTTCAACGGCGGGATTTGGGCTTCTCTCGAAGGGAAAATTCGAGAAAATATGTGCCAAGACACTTTATACGTAGTGACCGGTTGTTACTTTGGAAATGGATATACGACTACTTACGACGGATATTATGGAAACAACGCCGATCCAGCTTCTAAAATCTGTCCCGTACCTACCCACTATTTTAAAGTGGTATTGCGTACTCGTTCCGGGAACTCGGGAAAAGCCGTCGGTCAATGTGGCTCCGACGAGCTGAAAGCCATTGGTTTCTGGTTGGAACATCGCAACGACTACCCCCAAACATTTAGTACAGAATATTGCAAATCGGTAGAATATATAGAACAACAAACCGGGTTCACCTTCTTCCCCTCCGTACCAAAAGAAGTAAAAAAACAATGTACGCCGTCCGATTGGGTTCTCTGAAATAACCCCGGCTGAGACTGACAGCACAAAAAAGGGGAACGGACCGTCTAAACGAAATGAACACGGTCGACAAGGTTCTTGGATTTTCTCTCCAAGAACCTTTTTTATGGACAAATATATATACCCGTCAAAAAACGCCCAGAATGAAATCCCAAGCTGCGAGCCGAAAAAAACTCCCAATCATGGGCTCGTGTACAAATACCCGCAACTTCGATACGGGACAAATCGACGCCACAAGCCGTCAACTCCTCCACAGCAGCCGCCCACAAATCGATATGAAAACGCCCCGACGGATAACGATGCGCTATACGATTTACATCGAAACCCTCCGAGTCAAACGTTTGTACCACCTCATCGCCCACTTCGAAATTGTCGGGGCCGATCGACGGCCCCACCGCAACATACAGATCAGACGGAACCGTACCATACATATTAACCATCTCATCGATCGACCGTCGAACGATATGTCCGGCCATGCCTCGCCACCCGGCATGAACAGCAGCACAAGCCCTATGAACGGCATCGTAAAGCAAAACGGGGACACAATCGGCCGTCGACACAGCTATCGCTACGCTCGGACAATCGGTCATCACAGCATCGACACCGTCTAAACAAGCTGTTTGTTCTGGTTTAGACAACCGAATGAACTCGTCGGTTACAGACAGAACTTTCGTTCCGTGAATTTGGCGCGGAGAAATCAACGTATCGATACCTAACGAGCGACAGATCCTCTGTCGATTTGCGATAACTCTATCGGGATTATCCCCGGTGTATTCACCCATATTATCCGTAGAATACACATCACCGTGAACGACTCCGTTACGTGTCGTAACGAACGTAACGACTCCCGGCAGTGCATCGAACGAAGGAAACGAATACCACCTGCAATCCTTATTCTCGTGTAAAACCATTACCAGTCTTCTTCCTCGAAATTATCGTCGCCCGACTCGTCGCCACTTTCGTCACGTTCCAAATCCGTATCAAAGTTATCTTCCTCCTCGACCCGATGACGCTCATCGAGATTACGATGGGTCAGTGTCATCACCCGGTTTTCCTCATCGTTCAACTCACGCCACAACACATCTTTCAACTCGGTAATACCCTGTCCCGTCACCGATGAGATAAATACGACAGGCACATCGGGCAAATCGTTCTTCATCGCCTCGATCAACTCGTCGTCGAGCATATCGCACTTGGTCACGGCAAGCACCCGCTGTTTATCCTGCAAATCGGGATTGAAAGCGGTAAGTTCGCGAAGCAAAATATCATACTCTTTACGAATACTATCGGTATCCGCTGGAACCATAAACAACAATACGGCATTGCGTTCCACATGCCTGAGGAAACGCAATCCAAGCCCCTTTCCTTCGCTCGCTCCCTCTATAATTCCGGGTATATCGGCCATGACAAACGACCGATTATCTCGATAGGATACGATACCCAAATTCGGTTCGAGAGTAGTAAAAGGATAATCGGCTATTTTAGGACGAGCCGCTGAAATCGTAGATAACAATGTCGATTTACCCGCATTGGGAAATCCCACCAATCCTATATCGGCAAGCAATTTCAACTCCAAAATAACAGTGCGCTCCACGGCCGGTTCTCCGGGCTGAGCATATCTTGGGGTCTGATTGGTCGCCGATTTGAAATGCCAGTTTCCCAAACCGCCACGGCCGCCTTTCAAGAGAACTACCTCTTCGCCGTCTTGGGTAACCTCACATAAAAACTCGCCCGTATTGGCATCGAAAACCGCCGTACCACAAGGGACCTCTATGGTCTTATCTTCACCGTCTTTACCGAAACTTCTGTTCGCCCCGCCAGGTGAACCGTTACCGGCAAGTACGTGACGAGAGTATTTCAGATGCAACAGAGTCCACAAATTACGGTTAGCTCGTAAATAAACATTTCCTCCCCGACCGCCGTCACCGCCGTCAGGACCACCCTTAGGCACATATTTGGCCCGGTACAAATGCATAGCACCGGCTCCGCCCTTACCTGAACGACAAAGTATTTTCACGTAGTCTACAAAATTCGACTCTGCCATAATTGATTTATTATTTTTCTTTTGGATTAAACGATACAAAAATAGTTATTATGCAAACAACCCTAAGTGGACACATATTGCAAAAATAGCTATAATAAGTGAAATTATAAAATCCCAAGCCAAACGGAATGAAATATAGCGAGAATCGATTTTTACAGATTATAAAATAGTTAACATCGATAATACGCGGCTCTATAAGAATAATAAATATTTCTATTTTTGGACTTTTTCACTATCCGGGTTCGGAAATAGTTTCAGATTGTATTAATATTATTATCTTTGCGACATACTTATTAGATAATTTGAATTATTATGAAGAAAATTGTTACTCTTTTTGTCGCAATAGCGGCATTTTGCGGGTTCGCTTCAAAAGCAGAAGAAGCCACTACTTTCGAAGTGAACAGAATTAAGTACACCGTAACCGGGGAAAATTCGGTAGGTGTCTCGGGATTAAACGAAAATTATGAACCCGGTGAGGTAAAACTTACCGAAGTAATTATTCCTTCCACGGTCGAAAATGCGGGGAAAAACTATACCGTCACTTCGGTCGAGGAGTATGCTTTTCGGTGGACATCGGGCATCTTGAAAATAGAACTTCCCAATACCGTTACCGAGCTAAAAAATAACGCCATCTATTACAACGATGATTTGGAAGAAATCGTTTTGTCGGAAAACATTACAAAATTAGGAGAATACTCTTTGGCATCGAACCGTAAACTGAAAAGCCTTGCCATTCCCGCCGGAGTAACCGAAATTCCTCAAAGCTGTTTTGCCAGCGACGAAGGATTGACGAGCATTACTTTCGCTAGCGATTTTACATCTATCGGCAACGGCGCTTTTTACAAAGCCGGTATGGCCGAAATAACGATTCCGGGAAGTTGTAAAACAATCGGCAACAACGCCTTCCAACTCTGTCCGAACTTATCCAAAGTAACATTGGGCGAAGGGGTTGAAACGCTGAACGAAGGAGCTTTCCGCGAATGTGCAAAGCTCACGGAAATCAATCTTCCGGCAAGTCTTAAAACAATCGGACAATATGCCTTCCTCAACGATGTAATGCTCTCGTCTGTAAGAATTCCTGTTGGGGTAACCGAAATAGGAAATGCCGCTTTCTCGAATGTCGGAGTCACAGCTTTTGAAGTAGAAACCGGCAATACCGCTTGTCAAGCCATAAACGGAGTTTTGTATTCGGCAGAAGGAAATATCCTCTTGGCGTATCCTCTAAATGCGACAGCCACAGAATACACGATTGCCGACGGTTGCTTGGGTGTAGGAGAAGGAGCATTCGCTCATACCACTCTTCAAAAAGTAATCGTACCCGAAGGGATGCGAGCTTTCGATGATAACGCATTCTCCGAATCTTCTCTTGCCGAAATCAATTTTCCCGAATCTTTGGTATTATTCGGTAATCAGGCTTTTGCAAAAACCCAGCTGACAACAGTTGTTCTCCCAGAAAACATGACAAACGTATATGAGGGTACATTCGCTCAATCTACAAAACTTCAATCGTTAACGATTCCCTCTGGGATTCGCACCATTGAGTCGTATGCCTTCAATGGGTGCACTGCGCTTACCGAAATACATTGTTTAGGAGCAGAACCGGCCACACTGAACTATTACGAAGGTTATGACCACCCTTTCAATGGTATCGATGCCTCACAAGTGAAAGTCTATGTTCCGAAAGGATTTAAATCGGCCTACGAATCCTCTGAGTGGGGATACCAATTCGACAATATCATCGAATCAAATACAGGTATTTTCCTACAAGAAAGTACCAACCCGGCCAACGACGCCGAAATGGAATCGATCGGGACTATTGAAATCACTTTCCCCGAGAATGCCTCTCTTGTAGAACAATTTCCTTCGGTAAAAGTAGTTAAAGGACAAGAGCTATACGGAGAACCGGTAGAAAACGCAGGCGGTTGGATGGCATTCGCCAGTGGTAAAAAAGTAAATGTATTCCCTGCCGACGAATATCAGGAAGGTCCACAACCCATTCCTATGGAAGACGGTGTAGACTATTACGTCACCATACCGGCCGGAATAGTAAAAAATGCCGAAGGTTCTTTGAATCAGAAAATCGTCCTTCACTTCGTCGGTAAAATCGAAAGCGGCGTAGACCGGATAGAAAGTAACGACTGCTTTGTTACAAACAACAACGGTACGCTCAATGTCGTATTAGGAAACTTAACCGATTGTACGGTCGAACTGTTTAATGCTACTGGAAACCTTATCAACAGCATTAACCATGTACAAGGAACAGCGACTCTTCATGTCGAATCTAACGGACTCTATATTGTTCGTATTGTATCGGGCGACACAATAAAAACTTTCAAAATCGTAAAATAATAAATCTTTTATCAATTATCCGAAAAGGGGAGGTTGTATACCTCCCCTTTTTAATTCCCCTTATGCTATCTATTTCTTTGATAAGCTCTCCTATGGGTTTTATAGGCATCTTACAACTATACAAGCTCCCCTGTGTATAGCATAAATACAACACAAAAACAAAGGCTCATTAAAAAACTCGGGAAGCTGACAATCGCTCATTCCACGCATGGGCTTCTCGCATTGCCTTCAACAAGAAACAAGCCAAGCAGCTACCCACGCTGTATGTATACAACACCGTTTTCACGCATGTACTACACACATGTGAGCGCCTACACTTTCGCCATCTTCCTTGTTGATAAATTTTGCGAGAATTTACGCGTAGAAGATTACGTCTGTAAACGCCCTTAACATGTCTTTATCTCTATTCTGCAATAGAAAAACTGTTGCAAAAATATGATTTTTAGAGATAGCTCCTAAAAAATATAGCCGTTATGAGTCTTCTATGATTAAAAAACAAGAGAAAAGGGGTACAAAATTGTACCCCCTTTTCTCTTATCTTATCGGTCTTTCAAGAAATTATAATTCCGATATAACCGACTTAATAGATTCGAAAATATCATCAACACTACCCATACCCTGTATAGCGCGATATTTTTTCTCTTTTTGATAAAAATCCTTCAACGGTTTTGTCTGATTGTGATACACATCGAGCCGCTTTTGTATCGTTTCCAAGTTGTCATCGCTACGGCCCGATACTTGTCCCCGCTTCAACAAACGGTCGATCAATTCTTCCTCCTCCACTTCAAGCCCCAAGACAACATCTACTTGGGCATTGCGTTCGGCAAGCATCCGAGTCAAGGCCTCGGCCTGAGCGATAGTCCGAGGAAAACCGTCGAATATAACCCCTTTCTTGGATTCCTCATGAGAATCGAGCACATGCGCCAAAATATCCACCATCAACTCGTCAGGAATCAACTGCCCCTTAGAAATATACGAATCGGCGGTTTTTCCCAATTCAGTACCCCGGGCTATCTGTTCACGCAATACATCTCCCGTAGAAATATGAAACAGCCCATATTCTTCGATGATTCTCTCGCTCTGAGTTCCCTTTCCCGAACCCGGAGCGCCAAAAATAACTACATTCAACATTTTACCTTATATTAACCTATTAAACCTCTTATTTCTTATTCCGACACCACATAAATATCCTTTAAATTACGCCCCTGCTCATCGTAATCGAGACCATACCCTACTATAAAAGCAGGAGGTATTTCAAGAGCTACATAATCGGGCTTCACATCACATTTCAAGGAATCGGGTTTAAACAGCAACGTGGCGACCTTTATCTCTTTCGGATTATGAGAATTCAATTGCTGCAATAACTGTTGAATGGTAAAACCCGTATCGACAATGTCTTCTACCACAACTACCGTACGACCGGTGATATCTTGCTGTAACCCATATATTTGCTTCACCTCTCCGGTCGAGTGCATACCCTCGTATGACTTCATTCGGATAAACGATATTTCGGAATCGATAGTCATTTCACGAAAAAGATCGGCTGCAAAAACAAATGCGCCGTTCAACACACATAAAAAAAGTGGATTCTTACCGGCCAGATCTTGATTCATTTTCGAAGCGATACGTCCCACTGCCGCCGCTATTTCGTCCCGTGAAATATACGGAGTGAAAAAACGGTCTTTAATCTGAATTTTTGTGTTCATTGGTGTTATACTGAATGTTTCGCAAAGGTATAATAAATCGTAAAAACTTGGAAACGATAATCTATATTTTTACAGAATCGCCCCCCGATCATCATTCGCCCCGACAAAATATACCATTTCCTTTTTTCTCACTATATTTGCAAATAGGATGCGGTTCGGCATAGTCAAGTCGGAAATTATATTTCCGCTTGCCTTTGCACTCACCTTTCGCTATATTTGACCTTATCAAAAGACTCCATTGAGATGAAAATATTTACGACCCAGTCAACCAAACTACTCGATCGATTAACCATAGAATACGAACCGGTATCTTCCATCGATTTAATGGAACGAGCAGCCGAAGCTCTTACTTCCGAAATATGTAATACGATTTCTCCTTCCCAACGTATCTATATTTTCGCCGGACCGGGAAACAATGGAGGAGATGCATTAGCCACCGCCCGATTGTTAATTGACCGGGGATATAAACCCGTCGTATATCTTTTCAACACAATGCCTAACCATCGTTTATCGGCAGATTGTGAACAGAATCGAGAACGACTGAGGAGAACCGGTCATAACAATTTCTTTGAAATAACCAACCAATTTACACCGCCGGTTGTCAATTCCGGCGACTGCGTGATAGACGGCCTCTTCGGGGCCGGGTTGAAAGAACCCTTGACAGGAGGATTCGCATCTTTGGTACGCTACATCAATGAATCGGGGGCTTTTGTCATTTCCATCGACATTCCGTCCGGGTTATTCGGCGAATGGAATCCCGAAGCCTCAGAAGACCGTATTGTCAAAGCTCGGTTAACCCTCTCATTCCAAATGCCCAAATTGGCTTTCTTTTTTGCTGAAAACGCAAAATTTACAGGGGAAACCAAAATACTCGATATACGCCTTCACCCTCGCGCCATCGCCGAAACCGAAACTTGTTATTACCTAACGACAGCAGAAGATATAGCTCGTAACATACGACATTCCCGACCCAAGTTTTCGAATAAACGGGATTACGGACATCTGTTATTGGCTGCCGGGCAATACGCCATGATGGGCGCTGCCGTATTATCGGCAAAAGCAGCGTTACATAGTGGAGTCGGATTAGTCTCGGTACACTCGCCTCGATGTGCCAATCTCATTCTGCAAACAACTGTACCCGAAGCGATTTTCTCTCCCGATAAAGGAGAGAACCATATCGAAGAAATTCCTGTCCACCCCCGTTACTCGGCAATTGCAATCGGTCCGGGAATGGGGTGTAACGAAACGTCCGTATCGGCACTCATGCATTTAGTCAAAGAAATACGCCAGCCACTCGTGCTCGATGCCGACGCCTTGAACTGCATTGCCCGTGAACAAAGCCTTTTAAGATATCTGCCGTCCCATACCATACTCACACCGCACATTCACGAACTCGAACGCATGTTCGGCCCCATGACCGACGATGCTTCTCGACTGAAATGTATCACACATGTAGCCACGAAATACGATATAATCGTCATCTTGAAAGGGGCAAATACCGCCATAGCTTTGCCCGACGGAACCATACATTTCAACTCGACCGGGAATCCCGGAATGGCGACAGCCGGCAGTGGAGACGTGCTCACAGGGATAATCGGCTCTTTACTGGCACAGGAATACCCCCCCGAAGATGCCGCCATCATAGGCGTGTACCTCCACGGAGTTGCCGGAGACATAGCTGTTCGGGAGTCGGGAGAAGAATACATTACAGCCAGTGATATTATCAATCACCTCGGACTGGCTTTCAAGCAGATAAAATCCTATCAGGTATGATAGAATGTCAAAACATTTTATATCTTTGCATGAGATGCGAAAATAGGAAACCTTCGGTATAACCGAATATTTTTAAATTCGCTTCTGACTCGTATTATTTTATTTCATAACATCATCAAGAGAATCAAATGAAATATTTTATTCTAACTCTCGGACTGTTCCTTACGACGAACATCGGATTTGCCCAAGAAACAAAAAGACTCACTGCCGAAAAGCATAACGAGTACGGACTTATATACTCTCTCCCGCAAACACATCTCGATATAGAAGTGGTTGCCACAAAAACGACACGCAAAGCCGGCCCTTATTACCAATATGCCGAAAAATATTTGGGAATACCGGGAGCCATTACACAAGACTCCGAAGAATGGGCGTTATCTTCCGTCAAAGTTACACCCTATGGAGTACCCGATCCCGAAGAACAATATCTGATGCAATTCAAACCGGGCGGTAATGGATATATCGTCTTAGATGAAAACGGACTTCTGCTATCCATCAACACCGAACCGGTCATCGATTCGATTGTCTCCACTGCACCGAAACAAAAACAGGAATCGCCGTTAGACAACAACGAATATGCGAAAGTCTACTCCGAAGAACTACTCATGTCGGCTTCAACGGTAAAAATGGCCGAAGTGGCAGCCAAACAATTATACCGTATCCGAGAGAGCCGCCTCAATTTGGTAACCGGTGAAGTCGATGAATTACCGGCCGACGGAGAATCGTTCAAACTTATCATACAACAACTCGATGAACAAGAGGCTGCTCTCACGGCATTGTTCATGGGGACAACGCAAACCGAGACAATCGTCAAACATTTCGATTATATCCCCGTTGAAGAAGTTACAAACGACATCGTTTTCCGTATTTCGGATTTATATGGAATCGTAAAGCCGGAAAATCTCAGCGGAGCCCCCGTATATTTATCTCTGAAAATCACCGAAGAAGGAGAGCTACCCATCGATAACAAAGGAAACATAAAAAAAATGCCCAAAAACGCCGTAGCGTATGCTATTCCGGGGAAAGCAGAAGTAATACTTTCCGACGGTAAAAAAATGCTTTTCAAAGAGAATTTACCAATCGCACAATTCGGTGTCGTATTCGGATTGGATCCTTCTATATTCACCGACAAAAAAGCTCCTTCTTGTGCGACATTCTATCCGCAAACAGGAGCTATCCGGCAAATCGGCAAATAATATGCTTTTACCATACATGAAAAGCGGGTTGGCAGAAGCCGGCTGCGACGAAGCAGGACGAGGTTGTCTGGCAGGTTCGGTATATGCAGCCGCCGTAATATTACCGCCGTACTTTCGAAACGAATTATTAAACGATTCAAAGCAATTATCCGAAAAGCAACGCTACGAGTTGCGTCCCATTATCGAACAAGAAGCCATAGCATGGGCCATCGGTATCGTCACCCCCGAAGAAATCGACCGCATCAATATTCTCAATGCTTCGTTTCTGGCCATGCACCGGGCTATCGAACAACTGAATCCGCAACCGCAGCATCTTTTAATCGACGGTAACCGATTCAAACCGTACCCCGACATTCCCCATACCTGCGTCGTAAAAGGAGACGGCAAATACGAAGCCATTGCCGCAGCCTCCATTTTAGCGAAAACATATCGAGACGACTATATGAACCGATTGCATGAACAATATCCCATGTATGACTGGAATCGAAACAAAGGATATCCCACAAAAGCCCATCGTGCCGCCATACGCCAATATGGACCTACACCCTACCATCGCATGTCCTTTCAACTGCTTGAAAGGCAACTCTCGATTTTTTAAATGCAATCATCTCTATACAAAAACCGCCGATATTAATCGGCGGTTTTCTATTCTCATCTCCAAAAGGGGAAAAATCATCTCTTCATGATTTTTTTCGTCGATACCTTTCCTTGATCGGTCACTACTCTCAAATAATAAATACCGGTCGGATAAGAGGACATATCCACTGTAAAAAGATTATCCGAAATATATACTTGACGACCGGTTCCGTCAAATATTTCTATCTTCTGAACATCGACACCCTCCACATACAAAATATCGCTTACGGGATTAGGATAAATACGGACCGACAAATCATCAACAACTTTTGTAATACCCGAACTTGCATCGGTAAACAACATTTTAACATCGGGCCACATGGTACTTCCAGAATACCCAATAGGAACTGCATTCGGATCTAACACCTCACTGTCATCAAAAGCAGAATAGAAGCGCGAACGTTGCGGATCACTGTCATAAGAGCCATACGTACCTTTGAACGATATATCGTATGACGTAGAACCCGGATTACCTTTAAGAATAAGAATAACCAAATTCCCTCCCTTATACGAATAAGGAGTAGTCAGCTGGAATATCCACTCTTCGTCGCCGGGTGCGACAGAAGCGGTTCCATCGAATACCAAAGTCATCTCATCGGCCGGAATAGAAGTCTCGGACAAATCCTCCAACTCGGTCTCACCTACCCATATTTTCACAGGAATATTCGAGTAACTTGTTCCCACCGAAAAGAATCGATACGATATCATCTGCAAAGTACCGCTTTTCAGTCCTACTTCGTCTTTATAATAAATGGTCTCACCAATCGACTCACCCGCCATGAACGACACCGGAAGGACCGAGATTTCTTCATCATGATCGCCTATCGAAATAAATTGGCTGCCCTCTTCAAGTACAGAAACCGATAGCTCCTCGGAACTGTTATTCGTTTTATCATCGTCACTGGCATATTCAATCTCCGCATGAATTTTGATATCACCCGATTCGGAAGGCGTGAATTTCATATCGAATACAATACTCTGCATTGTCCCGATTTCGACTCCGTCCATTTCTGCCAATACCGAGCCTGCGGCATCCAACAATTTTACTTTATAGTCTGTTGCAGCGACTTTGTCCACCCCTTTATTCCTTATCGTGAACGCATAAATCGTTTCAGACTCTGCACCGGGATACAAATCTCCCTTCAATGATACCGCCATAAGATCGTGCGTTTTTTTCTCAGTTACGGTTACGTCGGCTTCCCAACCTTCGTCCCGACTCATAACATCGGAGTAAAAAACAAAGGTGAGAGCTCCGTCGATACTGGTCGATTCCAAAGAAACCAAAGCAGAAGGAACAGAAGTAGATGTAAATTCTCCAATCAACGGCGCATTGGTGTCAGCCCCATCGAAAATATACAAATAATCGCCATACGTATCCGTCACAAATTGCTTGAACGAGACATGCACCAAACCGTTAGAGTTTTGAGGGCGTATCGTAAGCGTATCGTTCCGAGTGTTCGGATAATAGGCATTCGGTCCAGCAGCATCATAAAAATGATAAGTTTTTCCGCTCTCAACGATAGCCTCGCCGTTTGTCATTACAATCCAGTCAGCCGGTTTCACAATAATCGGAGCGGCAATAGACACAGCTCCATTTCCCATATCGTTTACTGCATAAATCGAATAAGTATAAGTTCCGAATCCCGGAGTATCGGTATAAGACGTAGCCGATGGATCGGATATTTCTATTTCATTCGAAGCAGAACCATTGGAACGAGTAATAACATATTTTGTAATACTACCCGGATCAAACGTCCCGCCATACATACCTTCTTCGGGAGCTTTCCACGTCAATATAGCCTCGTTATCTCCTTGTTTCACCACAAAATCGACCACTTTTCCCGGTGCATTTTCCCCTACATAAGTAGAAACATCATCGCTATCGACTCCACCATCGCCTTTGGAATTTACGGGAACAAACCGATAACTATATAATCCATCTTGTAGATTCTCATCGGTATATTCCATAGATTGTCCTATCTTGTCGGACGAAACGGTCACGGTTGTCACCAATTCTTCTCCTCGATAAATCTTTATTCCTGTAAGTTCGGTCAAGGCTTTACCTTGTGCATCAAATGAAGGATTCCTCCACGCAAGAATAGCCGAATTGCCCGAAGCTACCACCTTACGGTCCAAAACTCTGTCCGGCGCTCCGACAGGGACATGGATATAAGGAATAAACATACTCGCCATACTGTCATCGCCATTTTTACCCACACCACCGATAACAGTAGCTGCACCAGTTGTTATATCGACCGTATAGAGCTTGTAGTCGCCACAATTCAGCCAATACAAAATTCCTGTATTTCGATCGAAATCCATACTTTGAGTAAAAGCTGCATTCACTCCGGTAGCTCCGATCAATGTACAGGCGGCTGTGGCTTTATCTATACGATAGAGATTATCGTCGGTAGAAATACCATACATCGTCCCATCGACATGGCAAGCCAATGCCAACATATAAACAGACATTGTCGAAGTTTGGAATGCTCCTATCTGCTTCGTCTCTCCGGTATTAAGGTCAAGAGTCATCAAATATTCGGCTCCATTTTTAATACCATACATGGTGTTCGTCGTGTAATCATACGTCATTTCTACCAAATGGACTCCATTAGTAGAAATAAGAGTGCGTGTACCATCGTTCATATCAACAGTATATAGACCTTCCAACGACGATTGTGTACCCGGTTTTGTCACCTGCGCATACCATTTATAATTAAAATAAGTACCTGCATAAACAGCCCCCAGAGTGGATTGATCGGCTATGAGTTCTACAACTCCCAGATTATCCGACGAAAATTTCACCGGGCCTTTTTGTACATTGACAGGATTGCTTTGTTGCCTATTTCGATAAGCATAAATAGTTGTCTGCGCTTGAAGCGAGCTAACGACGCAAAAACACAGAAAAATTAGGGCGTAAACTTTCTTCATAAATAATAAAATATTAGTTGAACGATTAAAATTATTTTATTTCAATACAAAAATACTGATTAATTCTAATAATTTTAAAGCAATCTTCGTTACATTCTTATATTTTATTATTAGCTATAATTCAATCGATTAAGTAAAATATGCGTTACTCAACGCAACGATAACTACAATTTTATCTCTTGGAAAAGTTCCTCTACGGTAATATACTTATGCATCTTGTCATTGATTCGTTTACGCAAAACTCTAATGGCAGAAACCGAGACACTGCGACAAGCAGCACATTCCTTAGTATTCAATCCAAGAGAACTTAGACAAAAGAAATAAAACTCCTCGTCGGAGAATGAAAAATAAGCAGTAAGAAGTTGATAAAGTAACGCATACTCTTGACGTAAGGATTTAAATAGCCTGTCCCGCAACGATATTGTAAGGAAAACATTTCCTCCTTCGATATATTCGGTTACCTCCTTAAAAAATTCCGATTTCACAAATCGTTTGTTTTTCTGAGCTGTAATCTCTCCTATCCGTTCTACGATCTCCCGTTGCAATGCCTCTGTTCGTTTTTCTATTTCCGTAGAAGTTTCCCGATTATTTTCTTCCTCGACTTCGATGTGTTGTTTATTCGGGATAATTTTCCTTCTAAAAAAATAAAACAGAAAAATACTCACTAAAACGACAACAACGGCTGTACAAACTATACTTAATAAGGTTCGGTCATGTATTCTTCGGGAATATTCCACATTCATATTGTTTATCAACTCACCGTAAAATGCCGAATTGACCTTTGCTGGTTTTACCATTCCAGCGATGGAATCGCATAACGAATGATACAACCCGAGATATACACTATCGCCGGTCATAGCATACAAGTTCTCATAGGCCGAAGTCTTCGTATAGATATAATTACTACGAGCTGCCTTTTTCGTGTAATAAATAGCAGAGTCAATATTTCCTTCTCCACAAAAGATACTACCTCTTACCAAACAACTTTTATAGAATAATACTGAATCACGACAAAGAGGTCTGATTTCAGAATTATATTTCATTGCAGAAGCATAATCTCCCAATATCAGAAAATAGTAAGAAAGTGCATTTTTAGTTTTATAAAGTTCTTCCTCACTCTCAATTTGGGGAATCAACTCGATTGTTTTTAAAAGAGTTGTATCAATACCTCCCTCCTTATCTACATAGTAACATTTCCATAAGCCACGATAAGACTCAGAAAGCTGGCTTTTATCCGAAAGCATGGAATTGAATGTAATAGCCTTTCGGAACATTTTTTCGGCCTCCTCATTTATATTGCTTTTAAAAAGCAACAAAGCAATCCGATTATAGTAAGCCCCCAAAGCATCAAAGTCTGATATTCGACTGGAATCCAAGCTGCTAATTGCAGACAAATAATAAACGGCCGCCGAATCGAACATATTTTTATCCTCGAAAGCTACCCCTTTCTCAAAATAAGTCGAAGCCTTATCCTCCTCTACTACTCTGCCTGCACAAGAAAACAACAGAATAAAAAGGGGAAATACCGATATGTAATGAATTAGCCTCAACATCTTTTAAGAACCATAAATTACCCTTCTTGCAAATTTAGAGAAAATATCCAACCTTACAAACAGTGATACCCGTCTCACCCTTAATAAAATCACAAAAACACAGGGCTCCCGTTTCCGGGAGCCCTAAATATATCATTTTATAGAGAAGACAAACCGACTATTCGGCCACTCTCTCCAACCATTTAAGCATACCTAACATTACACCCATCGATATCAAACATACGGCAAAGAACACTGCCCAGCATTGCCAAATAGGCCAAGCGTTGTACATAAGGGGACCAATCCACAACAACAAATTGCCCAATGCAGTCGCTCCTAACCACAAACCCTGACAAAGTCCCAACAAATGTTTGGGAGCCACTTTGGATACAAACGACAAACCGAGAGGCGAGATGAACAACTCGGCTACCGTCAAGAAGAAGTAAGTTACGATAAGTACCCACCAATGTGCTTTCTGAGACATTTGCTCAGCGACCGGGAGAAGTTTGAAATCGTCGGCAGAAGGATAACCTTTTAATGCTGAATAGATCACCAAGAATAAGAATGCCAATCCGGCGATAAACATACCGATAGCAATCTTACGGGGTGTCGATATTTCTTTTCCCCGACGGCTCAACCAAGCGAACAAAGCCATAACAATAGGGGTAAGCGTAATAACGAAGAAAGGATTGATTGCCTGCCAAATCTCCGGAGCGACTGCGCTCGAATCTACAAAATCGCGTGCAAAGAAAGAAAGAGACATACCATTTTGGTGGAACGAGAACCAAAAGAAAATAACGATACCCAAAACGGCGAACAAGGCAGCCATACGTTGTTTGATTTCTTTGGCCATTGCCCGTTTCTCCTCGGCGGTATACGATTGAGACTCCACTTTGGTCTTTTTGCCCGGAGTAGGAAAACGTCTCTGGTAAGCGACAAAAATTATCAAAGAGATAACCATAGCGACAACCGATGCTATAAACGAGTAGTGAATACCCTCGTTAAAAATTTGAAGATAGTTTTGACAAGCACTCGTCAGTTCTGCCACGTTACCGCCCGCTGCCGTCATAAGGGCATTAAGGTTATCCAATGCAGCCTGACTCATTTGGGTTCCATTGTTAATGAACTCGTGGCAAAGTGCCGGAAGTTGGGCATTATAGGCCATTCCATTCGCTCCCAACCACCATTCTCGCAAAAGGGGCGCAATAAAAGGAGCAATCAAACCACCCACATTAATAAATACATAAAAAATTTGGAATCCGCTATCCCGTTTGCTTTTCGCAATCTTCAAAGCCTCAGGACCTTGTTTTGCAGCCTCTGCCTCAAAATCATCATACAACTGCCCCACAATAGCTTGCAAATTTCCCTTAAACAAACCATTACCAAAAGCTATCATAAACAATGCAAAACAGGTAAGCGGAAGCAACCAAGCTATATTCGTACTCGTTGCTAAAATCGGAATAGACAACAGCACATAACCCGTTGCCATGATTATCAGCCCGGTTCGAATCGTTCCTTTGTAATTCTGGGTACGGTCGGCGATAGCGCCTCCCACCAAAGCCAACAAATAAATACCCGCATAAAAGAATGAATATATAGTACCCGATGTCTCCTCGCTTAGTCCGAATTTAGAACAAAGAAACAATACCAATACAGCATTCATAATGTAGTAGCCGAAACGCTCGCCCATATTCGCGAGAGCTGCCGCTATCAACCCCTTAGGATGTCCTTTAAACATAATAACAGATTTTAAGTATTAAATGAATTAATTGTTTTTCACTTTAAAAGCCAAAGCATACATGCGCATTTGTTTAACCATAGCCACAAGCCCGTTCGAGCGAGTCGGCGATAAATGCTCGTTCAACCCTATCCTGTCGATAAAATAAAGATGAGCATTCAAGATCTCATCGGGAGTATGGCCGGATAAAACCCGTACCAACAACGAAACTATCCCCTTCACGATAATCGCATCGCTCTCCGCTTCAAAATAAACAGCACCCTCTCTATAATCGGCCTGCAACCATACCCGGCTCTGGCAACCTTCGATTAAATTTTCGGAAGTCTTATATTTCTCGTCCAAAGGAGGAAGGGCATTGCCCAAATCGATCAGCAACGCATATTTATCCATCCAATCGTCGAATACCGAAAACTCCTCTATAATCTCGTCTTGTATTTCGTCGATACTTTTCATATTATTCATTTTTCAATCATTCTTCATAAAGAACCGTTAACACGGTCTGGCCTACGGCTTTCAACGTCGACCGATCTATATTTCTCATTGTATCGTCCACCGTATGCCAATAAGGAGGAAAACCCGTCTCTGTATCTCGATGACATGGAATAATATCGATGCTGGGTATTCCATAACGGTTTACATACAAATGGTCATCGGTAACATATCCGCCGTCCTCCTCGATAAAATAGTTTCCGTACCCCAATCGCTTCGCCGTATCCCATACTTGCGCCACAATTCCGGAAGCATAATACTTCGAAAATAACTCTCGTCGAAATTGTGCCCCGGCTCCGCCCACCATATCGAGTAAGATCCCGAATCGGGCCCGATATCCCGGCTTATGAGGCCGACGTGTCCAATACTGTGTGCCCAATGCCCATGTGTTTTCGTCGCTCGACTCGCTCCAATAGGGAACACCGTAATCCTCGGCATCGAAAAAGGCTATATCGACACCCGTGTCGGGCTGTCTCTTCCCTATCTGACGAGCTATTTCAAGCAATACGCCCACTCCGCTCGCACCATCGTCGGCTCCGGCGATAGGCTGACGATGTTTACTCTTATCCGGGTCGTTATCGGCGTATGGACGAGAATCCCAATGAGCGAACAATAAAATGCGATTTTTCTTTTCAGGAGAAAACGAACCTATGATATTCCGTATAGAAAGCTCTGTCCCGTCATAAGCCGTAACCGTTCCTTGCTGCACTTCTACGACAGCGCCATGCCGAGCCAACTCGGAAGATAAATAATCGGCCGTTGCCAAATGTGCCGGAGTGTTGGGCACTCTGAAACCGAACTGCACTTGACGTTCGATATAAGCATAAGCACTATCCGTATCAAAAGAAGGAACCTCTATCGACACGCTATCCGTATCCTTTTCCTCGCTATTTTTTACCGACTTTGCAGAACAAGCGACCAACCCGACAATTAAAATTAAATACCCGGCCTTACGGTTTACTGTTTTCATCATGCTCAAAAATAAACATTCTGATAAAAACTCGCAAATATCCCAGCTATTTTATACAAAAAGATAAATCCACCGACCGCTCACCGACAGAAAACACGACATCTGCCCCCTCGATCATCGGCAAATTATCCGAGACATGTCCCACCGGAAAATCGAAACATACCGGATAATCATACTCATCGACCATTTTACGAATCAACTCATACAATGTACCACCCAGACCTTCGTTCTCGGTATACTCGGTAAACCTACCCACGATCAATCCCGACAACGAAGCCAAACGACCGGACAGTTTCAAGTTATAAAGCATGCGTTCTATTTTGTAAGGAGGCTCGGCTATATCTTCTATAAACAAAACCGTTCCAGGCAAAAATATATCATACGGAGTAGAAATCAATCCGCACAAAACCGCCATATTTCCACCCACCAACATTCCCCGTCCCTCACCGCAACGGTTCAACGGGTGAGGATTTTCCTTGTATTCGGGAATTTCTCCGAATAAAATTTGCCGTAAATAGTGCGTACAACGATTATCCGCCGGCTCGGTAGTCAAATGCTTGCACATGGGAGCATGCAACGACATCACCCCACGGCTCACACAGAGAGCATGCAAAGCCGATATGTCGCTGAATCCGATAATCCACTTCGGATTCCGAGCAATATCATCGGTCAATCCGTCCAACAAATGAACAGCCCCATATCCGCCACGGCTGCACAAGACAGCCTTCACAGCAGGATCGTACAACGCATGGCGAAAATCGTTCATTCGTTCATCTATCGTCCCCGAATAAAGGCCCGAATGATCCAGACAGTGAGAAGAAACAGTCACACCGAGCGACCAACTTTCCAAAACGCCGGTCGCCCCTTTCACATAATCGGGATTGATAATACTCGCAGGCGAAACAATGGAAACGCTATCGCCGGGGCATAAAAATTGAGGTCTGTACATCATCAAAAATCCAATATTTTAAATCGTTTCTTATCCGACTCCTGTACATAATGTTGATAATGCCACCATTCATTAGGAAGCGGATAAAGCTCTTGTTCTCGCATGACTGCATACAAAAATCGTCGATTGTGATAAGCCGCCTCGCTTATCCTACCTGTCTTCAATAAATAATCGTCGTCGACCGTATGCGCTTCTTCTCCAAAAAAATCATACGGACTGCCCATATCCAATGCGACGCCATCGCTACCGAGTATCGATAAATCGACAGCCATGCCGTAATTATGGAAGCCTCCCTCATTGTAAGGATTAGCCACATACTGCTCTTGCGGTGTACCTCGCACTCGCTCGAACATTCTGCGCTGTATGCTTAACGGACGGGCGGCATCGTAAATCACCAACCTATATCCCGGCTTTAACTCCTGTAACCGGGCATGTACCCGGGCCAGCCGTGAAATCATATGAGGCAATAGATAGGCTTTTCTCAAATCGGGATATAAAATTTCACCCATAAAATTATCGGCCGTAGCGTATTTCAAATCTACGACCACACCGGGAATGGCAGTTTGAATATCGACCAACCCCGCCTGCTCGAAATATTCCTCATAGTTGATCACCATACGGCCGTAAATCCATTATTGGGTAATAAAATCTCATTATTGTTTTCTCCATGCCTAAACGAGTATCTGTTATGGCCATACGACTCTATCCGATAATTATCGGTAAAACTTACTAAATGAAGCTCTTCCTTAGAGGAAGGTAAAGAAATAGACACATCGGCATGGCGTGTGAGCTCGGGCACTTTAAAGTAGAATTCCCGGCGTAATGTAGGATAAGAACATTTTATCTTAGCATCGAAATATACATACTCTCCATCGATACATAATACTCTGTCGGGAATATCAGTGGTAAGTTTGATACCTATTGTTGCCGAATTTTCCAACTTCACGAGCTCCACTTCTATGTCTCTTACGCAAATTGGAACATTTCCCAAATAAAATTCTACCAAATAGTTCAATAAAGAAACTGCATTTTCAACATTCAACGACTCAATAAAAGAAAGACACGACAATTCTTCTCTCAAAAAGAAAACCTCGCCTTGCTCTTTCTGGAAGAAAGGATTCTCATTAAAAGCAAAAAAGCATGAAAATTTGGTCAACTTATTCTCCGTTCCTTTCTTCAAATATTTCTTATAACGCAAAGATTGCGATATGCAAAATCCAGCATCTTTACATCTCATGTACTGTCCAGCCTCATCGTAGAGTTCGTCTTTTCGATTAGGAATAATTTGAATATCATATACCATATCGTCTCTGTATGACGGGTTCTTTAAGATAGACGAAAATACCCCCTGCATATTCTTCGCTAAAAGACTACCTAGCAATCGCTCGCTACAATTATTCACGACATCAATCACTTCTTTGGAATCATACTTCTGAATAATATCCAATTCAGCGCCCAATGATTTAACAATACTATCATCGACCTCATTTCGAAACTCTTCCTTCACTCGTTGTTGCTGACGATCCAAAAGAGGTTTTATCTCTTCGACTATACTCTGGGCAGAGGTTCTTTTCGTAAGTAACTGATAGGTTAACGTAAACAAGAAAAATGCAATAGTCGTACTTATAATAGACGTTAACAAATCGTACAAAAATCCCTCCTGCATTTTCCATGCCTCACAAATAAAACCTATTACGGCGGCAGCCAATGCGACAGCAATGATAAAAAGGGCATACCAATAACGCTCCATCACATTCCGGAATTTACTTTCTCCCTTATCCTCCATATATAAAAACTTCTAAATAATTAAAATCAAGACTCTACTATTCACAAAAATAGCAATCTTTCAATAGTATTTAAAATATCTGTCCCGAAATCTGTGAGACTTCGGGACAAACGACAAAAGCTATAAACAGTTTTATTTTTCTCGCATGAAAATATTGATGGGTGTACCGCTGAAATTCCAATTCTCCCGTATCTTGTTTTCGAGATACCGTTTGTACGGGTCTTTCACCCATTGCGGCAAATTACAAAAGAACACGAACGTGGGGACGTAAGTCTCCCGCAACATGGTCACATATTTTATTTTTACATACTTGCCTTTATGTGCAGGAGGCGGATAATTTTCTATCGCACTCAGCAACACTTCGTTTAATTTCGAAGTAGGTATCTTGGTATGCCGATTCTTATAAACCTGCACGGCGTTCTCCAAAACTTTATAGATACGTTGCTTAGTCAACGCCGAAGCATAGACAATGGGAAAATCGACAAAAGGAGCAAGACGTGCCCGTATGGCATTTTCGAAAGTTTGAATAGCCTTGTTCGATTTATCTTCTACCAAATCCCACTTGTTGACACAAACCACCAAACCCTTTTTATTTTTCTGTATCAACGAAAAGATATTCAAATCCTGTCCTTCGATACCTCTTGTAGCATCGATCATCAAAATACAAACATCAGAGGCTTCAATAGCTCGTATGGAGCGAATCACCGAATAATATTCGAGATCTTCGGTAACCTTCCCTTTCTTACGAATGCCGGCCGTATCTACCAAATAAAAATTGAATCCGAATTTATCGTATCGGGTATAAATCGAATCGCGAGTCGTACCGGCAATATCGGTAACAATATACCGGTCTTCGCCAATAAACGCATTGATGATAGAAGACTTTCCGGCATTAGGGCGTCCCACCACCGCAAAACGAGGAATGTTTTCCTCTATCTCGGGTTCCGATTTTTTGGTAAAACGTTTCAATATCTCGTCCAGCAAATCGCCCGTTCCCGAACCGCTGGCTGCCGACACACAAAAAGGATCGCCCAGCCCGAACGAATAAAATTCGGCGGCGTTATACTGCCACTCGTTCGAATCGGCTTTATTCGCTACCAAAATCACCGGTTTATCCGAACGGCGCAATATAGCTGCCACATGGTCGTCGAGGTCTACCGCACCGGTTTTCACATCGACCATGAACAAAATAACATCGGCTTCCTCAATGGCCAAAGCCACTTGTTTGTTAATCTCTTCCTCAAAAATATCTTCCGAGTTAACAACCCAACCTCCGGTATCGATAACAGAGAATTCCTGACCGCACCACTCGACCTTACCGTATTGTCGATCCCGTGTCGTACCGGCTTCTTCGTTGACAATCGCTTTACGAGTTTGAGTCAGACGATTGAAAAGAGTCGATTTTCCCACATTCGGGCGTCCTACTATCGCTACTATATTTCCCATAATTCCACTTTCTTTTTACGGCTCTCACAGCCTTTATTTCTTAATCTTTTATTCAGGTATATACCCGAAACCTTTCAATTTATTTTCCCGACTACGCCAATCTTTCTCCACTTTTACATACAGTTCGAGAAAAACTTTTTTGTCAAAAAACACTTCGATATCTTTCCGGGCCAAAGTCCCTACCTTCTTCAAAGCCGAACCGCCTTTCCCGATAACGATTCCTTTCTGAGAATCTCGCTCCACATAGATAACAGCCATAATATGAATACGATTCTCTTCTTCATGGAATTGTTCTACCCCCACCTCACAAGCATACGGAATCTCTTTATCGTACGTCTGCAATATTTTCTCACGGATAATTTCCGTTACGAAGAAACGAGCCGGCTTATCGGTCAAAGCATCTTTCTCGAAAAACGGAGGTGACGGAGGTAGTAATTCCTGAATACGCTTCAACAAATAGTCGAGGTTAAATTTATATTGTGCCGAAACCGGTATAATCTCGGCATTCGGCAACAACTGTTTCCACTCCTCTACCAACGTTTCAAGAGCGCTCTGCTCTTTCAGCAAATCGATCTTGTTGATAACTACCAATACAGGAACCGTCTCCCGAGCCACCTTGTCGAGGAACGATTGGTTTTTCGCAGGAGCTTCCACCACATCGGTCACATAAAGCAAAATATCGGCATCGAGTAATGCCGACTGAGAAAAATTCAGCATCGACTCCTGCAACTTATAATTAGGGACAAGAACTCCCGGAGTATCGGAATAGACGATCTGCATATCCTCGGTATTCACTATTCCCATAATTCTATGACGAGTCGTCTGTGCCTTCGACGTAATAATCGAAATTCGTTCTCCGACCAGTGAATTCATCAACGTAGACTTACCTACATTGGGATTCCCGACAATATTTACAAATCCGGCCTTATGCATAATTCTGTTTTATTTGGTTACAAGTCAATAACTTCTGAATACAAAAGTAGTGAAAATATTCTACCCGACGAAACAACCTACAATCGCTTTTGTTCGAAAACAAGAAAAGACGCATCTCTTTCGCCAAAAGATGCGTCTTTCTTATATCTCGACAAATTTATTTTGCGTCGTATCCCCAAACGAGATAAAGAGCTCCCCATGTAAATCCTGCTCCAAAAGCCGTGAGGACAAGTTTATCTCCTTTTTTGAATTTATGCTCAAATTCGGCCATACACAAAGGGATAGACGATGCACTCGTATTCCCGTACTTTTGAATATTGACCAATAATTTTTCTTCCGGCAGCTTTATACGATCGGCAATAGCCTCTATAATACGCAAATTTGCCTGATGAGGAATAAAATAATCGATCGTATCTACGGACAAACCATTGCGAGCCATCACGCTTTCCGAAGAAGTGAGCATATCGGTTACCGCATGCTTATATACCGCCCGACCTTCCTGATAAACAAAATGTTCATCATGATCTACCGTCTCGTGCGAAGCAGGATGAACAGCACCACCGGCTTTCATCAACAAATGAGGCAGTCCCATACCATCGGTATGCAACACGGCATCCTTCACTCCGACTTCCTCGTCGGTAGGTTCTAACATAACGCAAGCCGCAGCATCACCGAACAGTGGACAAGTAGAACGGTCCTTATAGTTAACCATCGACGACATCTTTTCTGCCGCCAAAACAACCACATGCTTATACAGTCCGCTCTTTATATAGGCAGTTCCTGCTTGCAAAGCAACGATAAACCCTGCACAAGCGGCTTGTATATCATACCCATAAGCTGTTTTTATTCCCAATTTTTCCAATACGATCGATGCCGTAGAAGGGAAACGATAATCGGGATTCGACGTAGCACAAATGAGTAAATCTACTTCACTGGGCTTTACTCCTGTTTTTTTCAACAATTCGGCTACTGCTTTTACACCCAAATCGGAAGATCCCGTTTCTTCTCCTTTTAAAATTCTACGTTCTTTAATACCTACACGAGTAGTAATCCACTCGTCGTTGGTATCGACCATATGCGACAACTCGTCGTTTGTCAAAACATAATCGGGAACATACGAGGCAATTCCCGTTATTTTTGCATTCTGCATAATAATAAAATCGGCTTAGTGTGTGAAAAAATGCCCTAAATCGCTTTAGGGCCATACATACTTATCGATAAGAGCTTAAACAGCAGCTTCTTTTTCGATTGCCAATTTTCCTCTGTAATAACCACACTCTCCACATACAGTATGGTATACATGCCAAGCACCACAGTTAGGACAAACTGCCAAAGTTGGAGCCACAGCTTTATCATGAGTTCTTCTTTTGGCTGTTCTCGTTTTCGATTGTTTTCTTTTAGGATGTGCCATTTTTCTATTACTTTAATTATTATCTATTATTTTCTTTAATTCGTCCCATCTCGGGTCAGTTTCCTCCCCTTCGCCGGGCACTTCATCTACAACATCTTCATCATCGTATGATGCGGCATCTTCACTTTCGTCGCTATCGTCCATAGAACGCGCCGCATGTTTACGCAATTTAGCACTCATCGATTTATTGCATTTTCCTGCCTGATGAACATGCTTCAAAGGTATTGTCAGTGCAATGAACTCATATAAAAACCATGCAATATTCAATTCCCCGTCACTTTCAGGAATAACAACCACATTATCGCTCTCCTCGCTGTATTCCGAACCGAATTTCACATAGAGCGTTTCTTGGGTTTTTACCTCATGGTCCATATCGTCCAAACAGCGATCGCACGGAATTTGAATAACTCCTTCCAAATCAAAATCCAGTTCGAAAGAAGCCGCCGTCCGCTTCACTGTCAATTTCACCTTCACCTTTCCTTTTTGAACATCTTCACCTTCGATATTCTTAAAGAACTCATTATCCAATACATACTCAAAATCCTGAGTACCTATCAGCATACTTTTGAGCGGTAATTTATAAGCACTAAATCGTCCCAATGCTATTTGTCGTTAAAACTCCGCAAAGGTATAAAAAATAATCGTTACAAGTCAATCTTTTCGGTAGTTTTTATTTCACATTCACAATTTTTCAAATGGAGAGCCATAATCGATTAGCCCCGACAACATTCAAAAAAAAGAAAGATTTTCCAGCCCGACTAAACGACTCGCTTCAATTCGATTCTGAATGTCGTACCTTTTCCTACTTCCGAATCTTTCACATAAATGCGTCCGGCATGATAATCCTCTATAATACGTTTTGCCAAAGTAAGTCCAAGTCCCCAACCTCGTTTCTTGGTCGTGTACCCCGGATTAAAAACCGTTTTGAAATTTTTCCGTGCAATCCCCTTGCCCGTATCTTTTATATCGATATAAATCTGTTGCTTCTCCGACGTCATATAAACATCTATACGCCCTTCTCCATTCATCGCATCGACTGCATTCTTGCACAAATTCTCTATAACCCATTCAAATAAAGAAAGACACACCATCGCACCCTCGGCATCAGAAGGGAGATGAGTCGTAATCAATACTTTATCGGAAACTCTGCGACGCATATATTCTGTTGCATTTTCAAGCACTTCGTTGACATATATCAATTCCATTTCTGGCTTCGAGCCTATTTTAGAAAAGCGTTCGGCTATGACAGACAGACGGTTCACATCTTTATTCATATCCGACAGTAACGAGGAATCCACACCCGACGATTCCAACAAATCCATCCATGCCATCAACGACGAAATAGGAGTTCCCAATTGGTGAGCAGTCTCCTTCGATAATCCCACCCACACCTTATTCTGCTCGGCCTTTTTCGTACTAATCAACGCAAAATAAACGATTAAAACGAACAGGACCATAACACCCAACTGCACGTACGGATAAAGAGATAGCCGCTTCAACAAAATAGAATCGTCATAATAGAGATACTGTTTCTCCTCGTCTCCCAAATTGATCTCTATCAAATTGGATTTACTTTTCAATTGTTCCAGTTTCTCTTGTAAATATTTCTCCGTATCCGTTTCGGGCAAATTCAAATTAAGGTACTGATTTATTTCGCCGGTATCATCGACGATAATCGCCGGTATGGAGGTATTGCTCTGTATCACTTTCAATATCAACTCCATGCTCATTTCAGTCTTGTCACTGGCCAATTCACGCGTCGCTTCGGCCCATATTTCCATTTTCTTTCGCTCCTCGATAGACAAGTCTTCTACAAGGTCATTCGAGACATAAAGTACCCCGCCAATCAGCAAGACAGAAATCAACAAAAAAATCAGTTTCCCTTTTTGTCGGGCATCATAGATATTTTGCATAATATAATATACACTCAGTATTACATATTATATAAACGGCTCCACGACTCGAATATTATTCAACGGCTTCTTAATGTAAAAAAGAGGAGCCTTTCGTTATTCAAAAACTCCTCTCTTCTCATACTTTTACCAGCAGTGTGCTGACTAACGGACTTGAACCCGGATTGTTCGATTATCTACCTTCACAAGATAAACGCCTCTTTCCATTGGAATTTTCTCTGTATCACTTTCTGACTCTATATAAAAGAGCATACGACCATCAATGCCATAAACAGATATTTTTCTTCCTGTCACCCCCTCAGCCATAATGCAACCGTTCATACCATAAACCCTGATGTCATTTCGGTTCAACTCATCTACTGCCGATGTTCCCAAACGAACGGTATTCGAGCGGAACGATTCTCCTTTATCATAAACAACAGTGACATGATAAGCTCCATATTCAATAGACGGAGTAGAATAATTCGTCTCAACGATAGGAGTTTGAGTCAGTTTCTGTCCATTGCAATAAACATGATACCCTACAACCGATAAATCTTTTACCGCCGATACCGGAACATACGACAAATCATCAACTAATAAAGCGAACTTATTTGAACTGATATAATGAATTGCAAAATAACGGGCATTCTCTGGTAACTGATAAGAATATTCTTTCCAACCTACATTAAGAACCGATTCCGTAGCGAGCAATTCAAAGGCATCTACATCGGTCGTTGTCGTCGAATAAAGCACTTCAAACGTCTCCGGCGTATATTCCGTTGTAGGAATCGTAGCATAGAACGACACGTTTGTTCCTCCTATAATTTCAGGAGAAATCAAGTAGTCGTCATTTTGAGGCGTCAGACCGTCATAACTCAAACCAGCCCAAGAAACCAAACATTTTTCACCAGAATGAGGCTTCCAGTTATTCGAAGTCACATCAACACCCTCGGCCAGAGGTTCCCAGACTTGAAACGCCATCGGTGTACCCATATTCGGAAATTCTACGAATAAAATACCGGCAGAGGTCAAGCCATCTCCATCTACCACCGTATAATCACCTATATTCTCATAAATAAACGATTCGTAACCTTCGAAATCATCTACCATCGGCTCGGGGGTCAATGTAGGCTTTGTCCAAGACAGTTTATGAGCCTTCTCTGTTTTCTCCCCGACTAGGTCGGTAATAACAGGCAACTCTGATTGAGAAGCGATTATTATTGCCTCCAATATATTATTTTCTGGGATCTCATCAGACTCTTTTGCTATAACCTCTGCTTTAATAGGAGTTTCTTTACCTATCATTTCAGCCGTAGGAGTAACCGTAAATAAATGATCGGCTGTTTCTCCCTGCGCCAAAGCCTCCGTCCGAGAAAGAGTTTGAACCAGAGTCTTATCTACATAAAGATTCACATCATAAGTTATCGACTGCTTCCCGTTATTTTTAACGACAACCGTATAATTTTCAGATTCACCCACGACAGGACGACGAGCACCTTTGATACTTTCGAGTTTCGCATCTAATTCCGACTCATTAGCAACCGCTATATTATCGATGATTACATAATCACTACCATTAGAAACAGCTCCATCAAACACAATTGCAATCCACGGATAATCTTTATATTGAGCCAAATTTACTTTACATACGGTCCAACCCGGAAGAAAAGAGGCTGTATTGGCGCTATAAACCTCGGTATATGCTTTATCATCGGCAGTCACTTTCACCGATAATTTTCCGGCGGCATTCTGGTAACGATATAATAAAAATGTCAATGTAGGAGCATTAAAACCACCCAAATCTAATTTGGGGACTTGTAAACGAGCTTCTCCCTTACCCGATTGAGAATGGCAAACGAACATTCCTCCATCTTCCGGCTCCAAACCGAGACTACGGATATAATTCGTCAATCCCCACTCGGCTTGTCCGCTCAATGCCCCCATAATCCAAGGATAAGTTGTTGTCATATTATTCACACCGTTTTCCTCGAAAGGCATCGTATAAGGGATTCCCAATACGACATTATCTAACGCAGCCTCGCCTTCGCCCCCGATAGTAGTAGCAGAGACAAGGAAAGTATAAGAATCGAGTTTAGAAGAGGACGGAGTAGCCGTATAAGAAAGGGCTGTGGTAGTTCCCACTTCTCTATAACTCGTACCCACATACTCATAAATCTTATACGTAATATCAGATGGCTGGAAATAACCATTATGCACACCAACCGTAGGAACACTCCACGATAACTCGGCCTTCAAATTATCGGAAGAGGGTAAAGCTGTAAAGTTCGACACAATGCTTGGAACATCGATACCGCAATAACACGTTACCGTAGCTGTTCCTCCTTCACTAAACTCATTCTTGGCCACCACAGTATAAACGTTATTTCCCTGAACCGCATTCTCATCATTACAAGAAAGAACTTCGCCTGGTTGTTTACCCGTAAATTCAGCGACCACAGACCCGTCGACACGTTTCACGGTCACATCGACCGTACCAGTCAGCTCTTCACCGTTCAAGCTTTGAGTAGGCAACCGGAAACTCAGCGTTGCCGAAAGCCCCCCTTGTGCAGCGGGAGTAGCCTTTAATTCTGCAACAGCGGCCGGAGCTTTCATCAACGCACCGTTACGCACCTCTATATTTTTTATATTCAAGGTAAATTGATCTGGATCGGAAATTGCATGGAATCCGACATAATAACGGCCATGCTCTGTAACTTCAAAGGTAGCTGTAAAAGTTTGATATTCCTTGTTCGTCAAATCAAATGTCTGAGCCTTTTGTTGATCTTCCGGCTTATCCGATTTACCATAAGTCACTTCCAATTTCTCAGAACCCATTACACCGGCCTTAGCGTCAAACACGACCTCTATCATATGGGCGGTTCCCAATTCGATGGCCGGCGTTATGACATAATCATCGGCCGAATTCGAACAATAAGCATACTTCAACGAACCGTCGCTTATATCGTAGTACCAAGTATTATCATCGTTATTATTATCCTTGATCGTAAACAAAGAAAACTCCTGTTGAGTCGGTGCTACCATATAAGGTAAAGAATAAATACCGCAGAATACCGTTTGTTCCACTTTTACACCGGCATTTTCTCCACTATAAGCTACAACACTATATGTGTTAAACCCAAAGTCCGAATGTTCGTCTTCATACGTTAATGTCGCTCCCAAAACCGGATTTTCAAACGTTTTGATTAACTTCCCATTACGCAAGATTTCAATTTTAGAAACAGACGAAAGAGGTTCTCCTTGATAATTTTCTTTCGGAACGACAAAACTCATTGTAGCTTTCTGTAATCCTGCTTGATCTGCCGTCACCACAAAATCGGTTACGCCCTTCGGAGCATAAATACTTCCGAATTCTTCCACACGAATATTATCTACATTAACTCCAAAACGATCGGCAACGCTTGTACAATGAATTGCAAAATTTCCTTGCCCGTTCGCTTCTGGCACGTAGGTAAGTACAATATGTCTCGGAGAAGACGCATCCGCCATAATTTCCGTCGGTTCCATAACAATCGTAGATAACGATTCTACGGAAGGCTCCGCTCCCACTTTAACACCAATAATTTCTGCATTATACCCCGAGCCTGAACAAATATCGAACGAAAGCTGATAAACATTATAAGCTTTAAAAGTCATTTTAGGCAATACCAAATAATCATCAGCAGCATTATCGGCAGAGAAAGTATAACCCGCACTAAATTGACCCGTATCGAATTGCCAAGTCACACCATCGCCATTATTATCGATTATGTTCAACAAATCGAATGACGATGCATCTTCGAAAGTTTGTTCATAAGGAAGCGAAACGGCTTTCCCAAAAACGACCGAATTACTCTCGACCGACCCACACTCTTCTCCGCCGAACTTCACGATTACAGTATACTTGTAAGACTTTAACTCATTCTCGGGAAGATTATCGATATAAGTTGTCTCTTTTATGTCGGTCGATAACGACTCTCCATTACGAAGAATGTCATACGAAACTTTTGTCAAGTTTACCCAACCTCCATTAATACCGGCTTCGGGTAATGTCCAAGAAAGGGTTACCTTCCCAGATTCTTCGGCAACAGCGGTCACTTCGGTTGGAATTTGGGGCATATCTTCTCCGGTAAAAGTTTTTATCGAAGCTGCAACCCCCTCTCCGCCACTATTCAAACAAATTACTTTCAATACATGTAATCCATTCGTTAATACAAGAGATATAGAAAATTCCGCACCGGGACTTTGGTTTTCCTTTATCTGGACAGTATCGCCATCGACTACTATGGCTACATTTATCAATCCTTTCAGTTCATTACCACCGGCAGTCCTTGTAGGAAGATCGCACGAAATTCGGGCTGTCGTCGCACCCGGAGTCACATAGGATATACTCAAATTTTCAACAGCAGCCGGAGCAGAAGGATCAGAAAAAGGATCTGTCGTGTACAAGCCAATCCACTCCTCTCCATTTTCAAAAGCCAATTGCGTATAAAACTCTTTCGAGACCGGATCTATTACAATCAACTCGCTCTCACTCCAATTACAAGCAGCCCAATAGATTTTACGATCGAGAGGGCTCCAACAACACGATTGAGAATATTCAGGGAAAAAACCTGTACTCACTACTTTCTCCCCCTGTACGGCAGACTCTTTATCAAACTTATATACATCGCCATAATCATCGATTACATACATTTGCCCTTCTCCATCGATACACATTCCACGATAAGAATTTTCCATTGGAGCGACAACTGTAAAATCCAATGTTTGGAGATCCAATTTACTCAACGTATAAGCCTCCCCAGCCTCATCATAATTAATTGAATAAACGACATCATTGACCGGATCATAGGTCATATTCACCGCAGCATTAGGATATTCCGCCTCTTTTTCTATAACTTGTTTATCTCCCGTCACGACATCTACGACTACCAATTTTGCAGAATTGATACCCGACCAGTAAAACTCGTCAAAAACCGATAAATAGAATTTTCCATTAGCGTAAGTCCCACCGCCTTCGCCTTCACCATATTCCTCTACGTCATACAGTTTAGAATAATCTCCTGTATTAGGATTAATCGAGTAGATACCATAATCCCTCTCTTCATAACTATTAGTAGCTGCCAAAAAGCCGAACAAATTCGCCGGTGAATTTTGTGCATTAATTTTGGCAACACGAGTACGAGCCGGCAACTTAGAGATATTAATAATTCCCACTGGATTTCGAGACGAGCGCTTTCTATATTTACGAACCTGCGCTTTACCTGATTTAAGAGGTACACTCCGTTCTGTAAATTGATAATTTTCACGTTCTTTCGGAATAGATTCCGACCCTAAAACTTTGGAAGAAAAAGCCATTATACACATAAGCACAACGATCCAACCTCCAAAAACCTTTAATTTAGTACTTGATAACTTCATAAAAACACTACTTAATTATATATTTTGATTCCAAAATAAACAGCTCTTACAAATGCTACACAATAAATGATTAGCCTATAAATCGTTCCACAAAATTTTATGCAAAATTAAATATAATATATATACTATATAATACCCATATTTAGGTATTATGTAATATAATTTTACAAAATAAAGCAACACAAATATTTTAAATTATAAAAAATTTCATTGTAAATCGGCCATCAATCATAAAAATAATAAACGAAAAAACACTTCATATCTTCCATCTATACCCATTAATTCTATTTAGAACATATACAATACTATTTTGAAAATCAAATATTACTTCATCATTAAGCAATAAACTATTCAAAAAAATATCACCCTTTAACTCAATTATATCATAATATTTCAAATACCCATTCTAATTTTGCATAAAAAACATACAAACGATAAAACAAAAACTTAATACTACCTATCATGAAAGTGAACATATTTAAATGCCTAACATTATCTCTATTACTATGCAGTATCCAATTACTATACGCAGGACGCATATATGACGAATTCGAAGATACCTATAAAATAACTTGGATTGGTAACTCAAAATTGATTTCTGGAACGACCGACGATTGGGCACAACGAGCCGGAGACATCTATCGATTGAAAATCGACGATCCATCAAACTACTCATTCTTAGTTTATGAATTGCCCGAAAATGAAATTGCTCATGAAGTAATTGTCGATTACTATTCTCCGACCGGACTACGTCCCACTTTGGCCGTAAAAAATTCGGCCGGAGAAGAAACCAAATATGTGGAAGGTTGGGACAACGGTTATCCAGAAATAACGGATAAAGGGCATGGACTATATCGATGCACTTTAAAAGACAACTTGATACCGGAAGATGCGACTCAGGTCGTTATCTATTTAGATGCCCAATCCGACATAGAATTATTAAGAAATATAGTATATTATGGAGACGGCTATCAAGCGAAGAATTACAACGAAAAAACGAACTATTACCGGGTTCAAAAGCTATTGGAAAAAGCTGAAAGCGGCAATGACATTACCATCGGTGTCATAGGTGGTTCGATGACTGCCGGAGCCAACGCCGAACCGATGGAGACCAATTGTTACGGAGCCCGATTAAAGGCTTGGTTCGAATCGACTTTTGGAATCAATGTCAATTTCATCAATATCGGTATCGGTTCTACGAATTCCTATTTCGGGTGTATCCGTGCCGAAGAGAAACTATTACGATTCAACCCCGATTTAATTATAATCGAATATGCTTGCAACGACCAACTCGAAGATATTTATCTGGATTCTTACGAAAGCCTGATACGGAAATGCTGGAAAAACCCGGGTGAGCCAGCCGTTATATCGCTAATGCTATGCACGCAAGCTGGGATTTCAAAAATCGAACGTCAATATCCCATCGCTCAACATTGTCAAATTCCGATCGTCAGTTACAACGATGCCATAAAAGACGAAATAATCAAAGGAGAAAAAACATGGCTGGACTATTACCAAACCTCTACACTCATCGGCGGTGATGGCATACACCCCAATACAACCGCACATCAAAAAATCGCCGACCTAATAGCGACCGAACTTCTTGAAGGGAAAAAAGCATCGAACATCGATCGAATGGCATCACTACCAGCTCCGCTATATAGTAACATTTTAGAAGATGCATTTTATTTGAACGAAACCGATATAACCCCGGTCCAAACAGGTGTCTGGTCGGCGGGAGGTTCTATTTGGGATTTCGGCACAGGAAAAGGTTGGAGAAGCGAAATTGCAAACAGTGAACTTCAATTTAAAATTAACGGAGACGTTGCTGCCGTCACATATTGGAAACGCCCGGCAAACGAAAATTTCGGAACGGCCCAAATTTGGGTAGACGACAATCCGGCCGTAGTCATTGACGGCTCTAACGGAGAACACATCGACCAAATCGTATTGACCGATTTGGGAATCGGAGAACATATACTCCACATCAAACTGTTGGAAAACAAAAAATTCGAAATTGTATGTATTGCCGTTTCGGGGGAAAGAAGCTATTGGAACGGACGATACTATTTGGAAAACGTTGCCAACAATCTTAGGTTAACGATCAGCGACAATGACATTACGATGAATCCGAACGGTACAGGTTTTAATGTTTCTCATACCGACGACGGATATATCGCCTTCAACGAAAACAATTCATATCTATCGGTCAATGCTGCTACCGGCGCTTTGGAACTTTCATCGAATCTCGACACCGCCTCAAAATTCCTCTACATAGACAAAGGTGAAAAAGCTGCAATACGGGCTTTGGCTAACGGAAAATATTTGTCTCAAAAAGACAACATTATAACGGCCTCTACCTCCGATATAGCCGACAACGAATATTTTCTATTCAAAAACGAAGGCGATCCCACAACTATTAACGAATTAAGGAACAACGAAATCGACTGTTCCGTTGTATCCAATCAAATCATAATCAAAAATGCAATCGGAGAGCAAGTCAATATTTTCGATCTATCCGGTAAACTACTATATCGACAAAACATCTCGACCGATAATGAAAATATCTATTTCAACAATGGCAATTATTTAATACAAATCGGCGACAAGACATTTAAATGTAATATATAACTACCCATTCCGCTATGATGACAGCCAAAGAAAATGTAATACGAACCCTTCGACATGACAATCCGGAATGGATTCCGGTAAACCTGTGGCAACTGCCCGCCGCAAAACTAAAATACGGACAAGCGCTTGACGACATCATCAATCGCTGCGAAATCGATATTCTCTCCGCCCCGTTCGACGACTCCACCGAAGACGCACGTCACTACCAAATCGGCAGCTATACCGATTGTTGGGGATCGACTTGGGTAAATCACCAAGCAGGTATTATCGGAGAAGTAAAAGAATATCCTTTTGCCGATTTCAATAAAGTTTGGAACTATGAAAGTCCCAAAAAGTTATTTTTATCAGGCATCTCTGGATTTGAAAAGACAAAAGCGTTCATCGACACTCATAAAGACAAATTTATCTTAGGCGGTTGGATTAGCTTGTTCGAACGTATGCAATACCTTCGTGGTACAGAAAACCTTTTCATGGATACGTTGATTGAGTCTCCGGAATATTTCAAACTAATGGAAATTGTCGAAGATTTTTATAACACCTATTTAGACGAATGGCTCAAATTAGAAGTCGACGGAATAATTTTCGGAGACGACTGGGGCTCACAACGCTCTTTACTAATCTCGCCTGAAACATGGAGGAAACAATATAAACCTTTATACAAACGGTTTTTTGACAAAGTCCATACTGCCGGTAAATTCGTTTTTATGCATAGCGACGGCTACATTTTGGAACTATACGACGACTTGATCGAGATAGGAGTAGATGCCATCAATAGTCAAGTGTGGTGCATGGGATTAGACAAAGTCTCCGAAAAATGCAACGGACGTATTACAAACTGGGGCGAAATATGTCGTCAGCACATACTCCCCGAAGGAAGTGTCGAAGATGTAATCGACGCCGTACACAAAATGAAAGAAGCTCTATGGGTAAATGGTGGCCTCATCGGGCAATTCGAAGCCGGGCCCGATATGCCACTGGAAAATATCAAAGCCGGTTTAATCCATTGGAACGACTAAAAATTCTCTCAAAACATGGAACAGTTTCAGCCGAATGCAAACAACATTCTCGATGTCCTTTATAACAAAAAGCCAAAGTATCTCCCTCTATATGAACATCACATCGATATCGAATTTATAGAGAAATTTACAGGAGAAGAACTTATCGGTTACCAAGAAACAGAACCAGAATACTTTTTCAAAAAAGTAACGGAGTTTTGGAAAAACAATACCTACGATGCTTTTGACTTCGAAGCTCCAATCTGCGACGTTTTCCCGGAGCACGGTGCAATTATGGGAGGGAAATTAGGCCCCATTCAAACCCGATCCGATTTTGAGCGCTATCCCTTCGACGAAATACCCCATTTGTTTTGGGAAGCGAACAAACCCAAACTCGACGCTATCAGAAAAGTCTTGCCAACAGGAATGAAAGCATATGGAGGATGCGGGTATGGCATTTTCGAATCCGCCCAAGATTTGGTAGGTTACGAGAATCTGTGTATCATGCAATACATAGACCCCGATTTGTTCCGCGACCTTTTTATTCGTATCGGTGACTTATACGTCGAATTATGGTCCAAAATGATACAAGAATACAGCGACATCTTCATTTTTTTCCGTATGGGCGACGACTTGGGACACCGCACATCGACTATGCTCGAACCGACAACCATCATTAACCACATACTTCCTCAAACCAAGCGTATAATAGACTTGGTACATCATGCAGAAAAAAAATTTCTTCTGCACAGTTGCGGTAACATATTCGAAATAATGCCCGACATCATAACTTTGGGAATCGACGCAAAGCATAGCAACGAAGACCAGATCGCTCCTTTCGACGAATGGATAAAACGATATAACGGTCAAATAGGACTTTTTGGAGGCTTCGATGTAAATCTGCTTTCGTTGGGAACCTATCAATCCGTATATGACGAAGTATTGAAAAAAGGCACAGAATACCGGCGCATTTGCAAGGGTTACGGATTAGGTTCGGGTAATTCCATCGCTTCTTATGTCTCTGTCGATGGATTCAGAGGAATGATCGATGCCGTCAAACAAATTCGAAGAAAAGAAAAATAACAAAAAGGATTTATCTATATTGCGGTTGGGAGCCATTATCCCAGTTCCTCCGACTCAAAATTTGAATTCATCACAACAAGATAAGTCACGCAAATATTTGAAGCACACGTTTTCTAAATTATAACACTTTTGATAACATGAAACGAAAATTTATTTTACTCACCCTTGTAATTGCAACATTGATTGTCCCTGCGAATTTACAAGCATTCGAATCGACTGTTGAGGAAGAATTACAAACACCGTGGGAAGGCTTCGGGTACAATCAATGGGGATTCGCCCGCGAAAGCGACGGTAACACCTTTAAGCCGTGGTCCGATGATTTATGGAAAACCACGACAGAACGGATCCTTGCCATCAAACCTTCGTTAGTCCGCTTACCGGTAATCCGCGATTGGTTCAACAAAGATGATGATGGGAATAATCTGCCCATCGGAACTTATAATTGGGATAGCAAATACATGCAGGCCTATTTCAAAATTATGGACCTTTATAAGGAACACGATATTAAAGTTATGAGTGGTTTCTGGGGGGTCGGATATAACGGAGAGGATTATAAACAATTTTACACAACCGACGAATGTGCCCAACTGCAAGCCGACCTCATCGAGTATCTTTTTAGAACAAAAGGTTACGATAAAATCATTACCAGTTATGCGCCCTCGAACGAGCCTTTGGGAGTAGGTATCTCTTACGAAGATTGGAGTATCATGATAAAAAAACTTTACGCCGAATTGGAGAAACGCGGCTTACCCACAAATTTTCTGTCAGGAGCCGATTCATGGAGCGACTGGATATGGAAACCTGCACAATACAACGCAGATCAACTGTCAGCCTATGATTTCCATAACTACCTGAACGATACACCCGACGATACTTACAATCAATTATATAATCGCACCATTGAAACGACTTTTGCAAACTATCTCGCAAATGTCTATAAATACGACAATTCCAACAAACCCGTCCATGTGTCGGAAATGGCTCCCATCGGAGTCCCTTTTATCGACTGGCCTGTTGCCGACGCTCCGGCTCATTGTCGAATCGACACCTACGAATATGCATTAGGTTTTTGGGACTACGGCATACAACTTGCCCGTTCGGGCATGGCATCGGGATTGGCTTGGGCTCTCGACGGGCTGGAACAGAATAAAAATGCCGGCATGTGGAACAATGCCGGAACTTATGGCGGTATGACTTTACGTCCCTGGTACTACACATGGCAACTGATGTGCCGTTACTTTCCCCGTGGAGCAAAAATTCTCAAAATGACCGAACTGGAAGGGCGCAAAGATATTCGTATACTCGGAGCCCGTATCGGCTCCGAAGATTACTCGTTTGTCGTAGTCAATCGACGTATGGATGCTCAAAGCAAAACACAATCCATTACCTTTAAGGTCGATTGTACCAAACCTCTTTACATTTATCGGTTCAACCGCAACAGTTACGGAGATGGCGCTGCGTTGTCTCTTCCGTATGAAAAAATAACCGATCAAAATCTTTCTACCGGAATCACGGTGGAAGTTCCTATGGAAGAAGGTATATTCATCACTACCTTGGAACCGTTGGAGACAAATACGTCCGACACACAGTCTACTCTAACCATCGACTTTGAATCGCAAGACGGGTATATGCTTCTCGGCGACTATAACAAAGGGATTAGAACCTACATAGGTTCTAATCCCCGCAAACGAGACCCTAATACCAGCGACAATGCCGGATACTCCGAAATTCTAATTAACGACGAATACAATCCCCGAGATTGTTTCAGTACTATATTTCCGCTCAATAAAATCCTAATCAGTGAAGATTTTCCACTGCTCAATATTCAGTTGTACAGAAGTAGACCGGCAAAAATCGCCATTGCCTTACATGTTCAAAATGAAGACAGGCTATTGGGTTACGAATTCGAAATTCCTCACAGAGAATGGAGGGAATTACAACTGAACCTAACGCCTCTAATCGGTAAAACACTGGATTACATCATCATATATCCTTATAGAGATTCAGCGACGACTTCCACTCTCGACACCGAATCTTTGATTTTTGACAACATCTTTCTATCCAATACAGAAAATTCCCCTATCGATTTACAAGAAATTACAACAAACAACGACCAACAATACCGACAAATTCTGGACATCGACTTCGAATATTTGAATTCTTTTGTAAAAGTTATTCCGGCCAATTCCTCCATAATGTCTTCCATTGCTTCGAATCCCAAAATACAAGAAAACAATCCCAGCGATAAAGCCTGCCAAATAAATATATTAACAAGCGATGCCGATCAAGACTTGTCCGCACAATTAAATTTATATCCATTTGTACAAGTTCCCGAAAGTAACCACAACCTGTTCTTCTCATATTACCGCCCGACAGGACAATCCGAAATCAAGATAGTCGTCAATTTCCTTTCGGGAGAAAAAGCTGTCGGACACTTTTCCTGTAACGAGAAAAGAGAATGGTTTAGGTACGGCCTGAACTTGTCGAATCATGTCGGTCAAATCATTACAAGCATCGACATCTATCCCAATCTAAATTATTCAGACCGGCTGAACGTTCTCGACACTTCTTTCTTCGACAATTTTATATTTAGCGCCGAAGAAGTTTCGGGAATCGAATATGTAACAAACAACGACATCTCGGTAACCGCCGAAAACGGATATATTTATATTGAAGGCGTTAAAAACATGCCTGTCTATCTTTTCTCTGTCGACGGTAAATTACTGCACTTTGCAGAAAACGTAAACGGGAGTTACTCCATTCCGGCAGAGAATGGAGTACATCTCATTAAAATAGGCAATACTTCTTATAAAATAATCAACTTCTAATAATCCAGCGAAAATGGCAAAACTTTCAGATTTACATAATGCAATCGTAAAAGGGAATCTCGAACTGGCAGTCAGTACAACCCAAGAAGCGCTTCAAGAAAATATCGACCCGCAAACATTGATCAGCGATTATTTGATTAAAGGAATGGAAGAAATCGGGACTCAATTCGAAGCCGGAAAAGCCTATGTTCCCAACCTGTTGATGAGTGCCCGGGCTATGAAAGGAGCTTTGGAACTTCTTAAACCTTACATGGAAAATGACAAAAATACAATCTCTCTCGGGAAAGTTGTCATTGGAACGGTTAAAGGCGATCTGCACGACATCGGGAAAAACCTCGTAAGCTCTATGTTGGAAGGCTGTGGGTTCGAAGTAATTAATCTCGGTGTCGATGTTTCCGATGAAAAATTCGTCGAAGCCGCCAAAGAACACAAAGCGAACATTGTCTGTATGTCGGCACTTCTGACTACCACAATGGTTTATATGAAAGAAGTTATCAAAGCTTTTGAAAAAGCCGGAATCAGAAACGATGTCAAAATCATGATTGGAGGCGCTCCACTCAGTGAGAAATTTGCCAAAGAAATCGGAGCCGACGGATATAGCGACAATGCCAATGCCGCTGTAACTCTCGCCCGAAAATTATTGAACAAATAAGAGAAATGGAACATTCACTGCGGTTCGAAGAACTAAACTTGACAAAAGAAACCGTATATATAGAAATGGGGTATGGAGCAGTATCTCCCGACAAAAATGTTCGGGATTTAGTCGACAACCTGTTCCTCGTTGCAAACAACATAGTAAGACCTCGTTTTTACTTTCGAATGTTCGACGGGTATGTAAACAAGGATTGTATATGCTGTAATCAAAAAATATTTCACGTTAACCAGACTATCGCCACACTGTTGAAAAACTCCGAAAGATTCGTTTTTTTCGCTGCGACTGCCGGTATGGAATATCAAGATTTTCACAATAAACTATCGAATGCAGACGATGCATTGCTACTATTCATCTGGGATACCCTCGGTAGTTGTATTGCCGAAGCGACAGGAGACATTATGGAAAAGTTCGTGGAAACAGAATTGCCGGGAATACCCCATACTAACCGTTTTAGTCCGGGTTATTGCGGGTGGCATGTGAATGAACAGAAATTACTCTTCTCACTCTTACCCGATAATGTATGCGGAATCACTCTCAATAGCAGTGCCCTGATGTATCCTATAAAATCTATCAGCGGAGTGATAGGCTCTGGACTTCATGTCGATACCCGCAAATACGGTTGTCAATTCTGCGAACTGGACAACTGTTATAAGAAACGAATTAAAAAATCATTTAATCATGAAACTCAATCTCAATCGGAATAAACGATATGCTATTCCCATTATGACACACCCGGGAATCGAGCTCATCGAGAAAACTGTAAAAGCCGCCGTTACCGACGGCCAGACACATGCCGATGCCATTATCGCCTTGTCAGAAAATACTCCTTCCGATGCGGCGACAGTCATCATGGACCTTACCGTCGAAGCAGAAGCTTTCGGGGCAAAACTTCATTTCTCCGAAAACGACGTACCCAGTGTTGCCGAAAGGTTGCTTCACGACAGGAACGAAGTGGAAAATTTCCGCATTCCCGATACCGATACCGCCCGTATTCCCGAATATCTGAAAGCAAACAGACTTGCGGCAGAACGAATCAATGACCGCCCGGTCTTTGCAGGTTGTATCGGACCTTATTCTTTGGCAGGTCAACTTTACGATATGTCAGAAATGATGATGGCTATTTACGTCGAACCCGATTTAGCAAAAATACTACTCTCAAAATGTTCAGAGTTTATTCTCAAATACATTCGGTCTCTGAAAGAAACAGGAGTCGATGGTATCATCATGGCCGAGCCTGCCGCCGGGTTACTCAGCAACGACGATGCCACAATATTCTCGACTAATTATATAAAACCGATCGTCGAGACCGTACAAAATGAAAACTTCCTTTTCGTATTGCACAACTGCGGAAACACAGGGCACTGTACGCAATCCATGATCGACTCAGGAGCAAGGGCTCTCCACTTCGGTAATCAATGCGACATCGTCTCCGCCCTTCAACAAGTACCGTCCGATCGCATTGTTATGGGGAATCTTGATCCGGTCGGTATTTTCAAATCGTCATCTCCGAAACAAGTCTACGACGAAACGGAGAGACTGCTGCATGTTACTACCGATTTCGACAACTTTATTATCTCAACGGGTTGCGATGTTCCTCCGGGTGTCTCCCTCGAAAACATAAATGCATTTTATCGAGCTGTCGAGATTTTTCGTAACCGACATTAAAAGTAAACATCTGCACTTTTTACTTTGTATCCGATGAAAGACCGAACCTTTTCATTATAACAAAGCGATTGTAATAACAGAAAGAGGGCATACTCACAATGAGTATGCCCTCTTTATATTCCCCGTACTAACATTTCACCGTTTTTCTATTTTCACTTCACGAATACGAGTATTGGAGAAATAACCGTTCGGCAGCATTTCAATCTTTAAATAATTGCAATTATCGAGTTCTGTTTTCGGTGTTATGGTCGAATGAACAAAACGCCAAACAGACATTTCGGGTCCGGTAAACGACAATTCGACCTCTCTCCACTCGCAATTATCCGGCGAGACGTACACTTTGAAACGGTCGGTTATGGTCTCCACTCCCGACACTTTGATTTCAAAATGATTAAATCCGTCGAACTTATAAGTTATATAAGCATGTTCTTCATTGGTCGAAGGGTGAATAGTACCGCAATCTTCCAAAACTTTGAAGAACTGGAAATCGGGAGCAGCAGTGTTACATTCGTCATAGAATTTAGGGAACCCGTTTAATCCCAAATTGTCGGAATGATCATACATACGTTGGACACCCTCCATCGGATCCATCATATATTTATCATTTTTTACAATCTCCGGTTTGCTACCTCCAATCGTAGTCAACAGAACAAAACCTTTCGCGGGAAAATCGATAACTATCCCCTTTTGAAGATCGACATCTTTCAGAACTTCTTTCACAACCGGAAAGCCTGCTGTATCGACCGGATAATCGTCCTCGAAATACACATATTTATTGATTATCGGATCGTTTACGACGGTAGGAATCTGTACGGTTACACGCTGCGCAAAATCGGCTGTATTTGTAATCGCAAATGTCAAATCTCCTGTCGGAGTCAATGCGGCTACACCATTCAAATTCTGAGTTCTATAAGAATTGGAATACAAAATTTTCGACCCTTTCGGGATATTACGCGACATCAACGACCACGTATAAAACCACGGACGTATATTCGCTTCTTCCGGTTTATTTTTCTGTTCTGCGATTGAATTCCAAAATCCCCAACGTTTCTGTTCATCGAGGTCGTCCTTATAATGCATGGCATCATCCATACCCCACGCCGCAGCAGCCGACCAACCGGAGCGCAAAGTCTGAATCAAGGCATCGGCAACGAACGTTCCATACCACCACTGGTGAATCAACGTATGCTGGTCAAGCACCTCATTATGTCCGTCACGAATACCCATTTCGCCCCAAATATTCACTTTGCTGCTGTCCTGCATTTGTGTAAAGAAACGAAACATTCGTGTCTCATCTTCCACACGATTCGTAAAAGTCCAATCTTTATTGATATACCAATGATAATCGATGACAGGAACCACACTCTCCAATTCGGTCAATGTCTTATTGAACCAAACATCAGTCCCCCAATAACCTCCGTCCGGTCCCACAATCTCAATATCATTCAATCCCCGTTTATCCAGTTCCGAGCGTAGATTAAGAATGGATTTCTTCCATTTTTCCCATGAATAACCGTTTCGAGGATCATTGGCCACCAAATTTACTTCATTCCCCAAGTTAAATTGCTTGATACAAGTCATACCCTTCTCTTTAACCAAATATTCAACCAATTCAGTTACTTGAACGGCATATCGGGAATCGTCCAATTCTATCGTATACTTAGGCATATCGACGGGGACAGCCTGTTTCCAATTCGGATTCATCGGCTTCCACCACTCTCCAAGCAACACATCGATGTCGTTATCCTTACAAAATTGAAGCTGACGATACAAGTCGTTCATGAATCGACGAGAATTAGCATACCAACGGGCATCGACTTTCGTCGAATCCATGTCCCAAAGCAATATAGGGTCGTTCCCGTCATAACCGAAACAGTAGAAATAGGGCATTATGCAACAACGAATATACCCAAGTTTCATAAATTCGACTCGTCTAAACAAACGATCCCATTGCTCCTCCGTCATCGAATCCCGGTCATTGGGTTCCCATTGCATCGCCCCTCCATAATAGTTTTCCTGCAACACGAAATCGGTATCCACAACTATCGGATTCTGAACCTCCTGTTGTTCTGTCTTGCAACCGGACAATCCGAACAAGAGTAAAATCAAATATATCAATCTTTTCATATATAATTATCTACTTTCTTAATTATCAAATATTTACCCTCCCTAAAAAAGACGATCTAATATCCGGGATTTTGAACCAATGCACCTCGGCTTAAATCTATATCATTTTGAGGAATGGGGAAAAGTTCTCTTTCCTTTGTATAATAACGTCCCTTATCGACATCTTCTGTCGCATAGCCGTTACTATATACAGCCGTCATAATTTCTCCATAACGTTCCTGTTGCATCAAATCCATACGGCGGATTCCCTCACAAGCGAACTCAAAGCGACGCTCGTTCCAAATAGCCAATCGCACTTCCGCCACATTATCGGAAGTTATGTCCGGTAACGATGTCGGCTTTGTGTCGGGCACATACTTTTGAATGACTCGTTTCGCATCCAACGGACTGGATTCGCGAGCTCGTTTTCTCACTTGATTCAAATACTTTCTCGCACCCACGATATTGCCTTTTTCCAAACAAGCCTCGGCATACATCAACAAAACATCGGCATAACGAATGACATAAACTGTCATTTCTACATCTTGTGGATAGACCGGAGACACCGCATTTAAAGTCTCGCTCATGGGGACAAAATGCTTGCGGTCAAAAAAACGACTGGGATAATTCGCATCTCCTGTCACAAAATCATTCCCGACGAATTGGTCGCCTTGACGAACAAATGTCCAAGTAATTCGCGGATCCTCCGGGTCAAAAGCATCCAACAAATGTTGAGTCGGTAAATGAAATCCATAGCCGCCATCGCTACTGGAAATAAACCAAACTCCGTTCCACCCCGTCGATTCATCCCAATTCTTTCCATTGGTGACATATTGTATCTCAAAAATCGACTCTCTCAAATTGGAATTTGGGTTCAACCATTGAGTCGCAAAATCTGGATCCAATTCATACTCTCCTTTTTGCTCGCCTTCAACCAGAACATAGAGCATTTTATAAGCATTCTCAAAATCACGATTATACCAGTATGTCCTACCCAACATGGCATAAGCCGCGCCGCTCGTAACGCGCCCGGTGTCTTCCTCGGAATACTCGCTCCGTTTCGGCAAAGCCGTAGCCACAGTAAAATCGGCTATAACCTGTTCCCAAATCTGGGCTACCGGTGTCCGGGGTTTATATATATCCGCAGGCTGTTCGGCATGCAAAAACAAAGGAACATCACCCCACAAATAAGCCAGATTAAAATACCAAACGCCTCGTAACCAACGCGCCTCATTTTCATAGCGCGTAAGCAACGTCTTATCTTCTTCCGTTAAATCCGTATTCGCAGAACGAAATATTTCGCTTTTGTCCAATAGTGTATTTATTTGGTAAATAGCTCTATACGCCATGTTCCAAAACTGGCTCACTTTACTGTTCGTCGTAAATATATTGAATGTTTCCAACTGATAAATATCCCCCTCATTGGTAAGGCCACTGCCACCCTTCTCGCAATCGTCGGATGCACAATCGTTGATAAACATCAACTCCAAGCTCATATCGTTCCAACTATCCTTCATATAGAAATAGCAGGCCGTCAATGCTTGATTTATCTCTTCGAGATTATTGTAAAATTCCGTGTCTTCTCGACCTCCGTACATAGTCGTATCCAAATCCTCATCTGTACATGAAGGAAGAAGGAACAACGAGCCTAACAATATATATAGTATTCTCCACCTTAGTTTCATAACTGTAATCGTTTAAAATTGAACATTGACCCCTACTGTAAATGTGCGAGGATTAGGATACCCCAAATTCTCTATACCCATATTCAAAGCATTGCCATTTGGAACTTCCGGGTCCATATATTTGAATTTTGTAAATGTAAACAGATTCTCTCCGCTCACATATAATCGCAAAGAACTAAACACCTTCGTAGCTTCGACTATTTTCTTCGGGAATGTATAGCCAATCTGTACAGTTTTTATTTTACAGAAGCTACCGTTCTGCACATACCATGACGAATTTCTATAATTATCATTATCATCTTTTCTGGTAATTCCGAATACATCGGTTTTATCACCGGGATTCCGCCACGCATCTGTGTAAGTTTCGGCTAATAAATTCGTTATACTCGTCTGCCTGAGAAGAGCTTTTGTCCCTACCCAAATATCATTACCGGCAACACCTTGAAAATAAAGAGCAAAATCGATTCCTTTATATCCCAATTCGATATTTCCTCCATAAATCACATCGGGGTTGGGGTTTCCTATATAATCCCGGTCATTGCTATCCAGCGTATTATCGCCATTAAGATTCCTGAAACGAGCATCGCCGGGTTCTGCAAGAGGTTGAAGCAAAGTCTTCCCATCGGCTCCTACATGGGCGAGAACCTCTTCTTTCGACTGGAAAATGCCATCATAAACATATCCATAAAAGCGTCCGAACTCTTCTCCGATTTCGTTCTTCGAGACAGTACCCCAAATCGGATCGTTCGTTCCGGTTTCTACCAATTTATTTTTTTGGAAAGTAAAGTTTGCGCTCACAGAATAACGGAAGTCGCCAACCTTCCCTTGATACCCGATCAAAAATTCCAAACCCCGGTTTTCTACGGAACCGGCATTCACCCACGGGGTTGTAGGATAACCGGCCATTCCCGGTAACGGATTCTGCATTAACATATCCCGTGTCGTCTTAATGTAAGCATCTGCCGACAATGTCAATGAGTTCTTAAAGAAGCCCAAGTCGACTCCTATATTGCCTTGCTCCACTGTTTCCCACTTAATATCTTTATTTCCCTTAGATGTAGAGGCATAAGCCTTCAACAGATTCAAACCGCTGTTAAACCCATACACCCATGTATCATAAGTAGAAACGACATCGGCATAAGCGAACGAAGGAATGTTTTGATTCCCGATTTGGCCCCAACCACCACGCAGCTTAACCGCACTCAATACATTCTGATTCCAATCTTTATAAAACTCCTCCTGATCTATACGCCAACCCAAAGAAAAAGATGGAAATGTCCCCCAACGGTTACCCGGTGCAAATTTCGAGGAACCGTCGGCTCTGACACTGACAGTCGCCAAATAACGGTCTGCATAGTTGTAATTTATACGCCCAAGATAAGAAATCAAATAGTTTTCATAACGACTACCCGTAGAAGTTCCCTCTTTCGTCCCGGCTCCCACGATTTGGAAAGCATCGGAATTGCTCGGCGTATTCAACCGTTCTGCCGTAAAAGAACGACCGGTATAGGCTTCCCACGTGAAACCTGCCACCGCCGAAATAGAATGTTTCCCAAATTGATTATTATAACTCAACGTATTTTGAAATGTATAATTCAGTTCCGTAGAACTCGTATTGGCGACACTGTTTTCCAACAAAAATTTACTCTCCACGTTCGTACACATATTATATGGAGTATCATTCGGCCTCAAATCAAAAAACGGGTTAAACTCGGTATAGGTATATTCCGGTAACTCAAAACCCAACATAGTCTTAAAGTCCAGACCCTTTAATCCCAAATTGATATTTAAGTAGGCCGTACCGTCGATATTACGATTCAAATGTTCCTTTTTCTGTCGGTTCAATTTTGCAACAGGATTCGAATAATAGCTGTATTGAGATCCCATATATTTATTAAATTCATAATTAGGATCCTGCTTATCTGCATTTTTGGCATAAATCGGTGAAAACGGATCCGGTAACAATATTTCATTAATCGGAGTGTTCAAATCATGACTTTTGACATAGGCTACACCTAAGGTCTGACCGATCGTTATCCATTTATTAAACTTATATTCGTTGTTCACACGCAATGTAATACGCTCATAATCCGATGTCATTACAATACCCTCTTGATTCAAATAACCTATGCTGAAATGGCTGGTCAATTTATCCGTACCGCCACTGACCGATAAGTTATAGCTGTGTTTAAACGCTGTTTGAGTGGTTTCATTCCACCAATCGGTATCATAGACATTTATATCCGTCGGTTCGCCATATTCGTCAACAGGGCCCAAGCCTTCTCCATCGAGATGATAAAGTCGGGTAATATTTCTAGGCATCCGCATTCCGTCATTTTCATACGCCTCTTCCAAAAAGCCATACAACTGATCGCTATTCATCATATGCACTCGATTAATTGCATTTGACCAACCGAATGACGCATCAAACGTGATACTGGTTTTACCGGATTTACCTTTCTTCGTAGTAATTAAAATAACGCCATTGGCTCCACGAGAACCGTAAATGGCAGTGGCCGAAGCATCTTCCAATACCTCAATATTTTCAATATCGATAGGATTAATAGTATTCACACTGCTCTCTTCCATAGGTTGCCCGTCCACGACATACAACGGGGTTAAATCGGTTGAAATAGAACCATAGCCACGAATACGAATCGTAGCTCCTGCCCCCGGAGTTCCAGAATTGGACGTGACATAAACTCCCGGAGCTTTACCTTGTAGAGACTGGGTAATATTCGTGTCGCCTGTTTTTACGATATCTTCTCCCTTTACAGAAGAGAGAGAACCGGTTAAATCGCTTTTTTTCTGTGTTCCGTACCCGATAACTACAACATCATCTAAGATAACTTGATTTTCCGACATCGTAACCGACATCGTTTTACCATTCACGGTCACCACTTTGGTGTCATAACCGATATAACGAAATTCCAGACTTTGTCCGTCCTCTGCCTTTACAGAAAAACGTCCATCTGCATCGGTCATCGTTCCTATATTTGTTCCTTTGACAAAGACGCTCACTCCCACGAGTGGTTCTTGTCCCGAATTAAAAACACTACCGGAAACAATACCACTGTTATTTTGACCCGATATTTCCAAAGGAGATATCGACAATATCAAAATAACAGATAAAAATTGCCATAATTTCATCATTCCTTGATTTTAAATTTATATGGGGATAAAGGCATCTTGAATTCTTTAATATCCCACACCCGAAAACAATATAATAACTTTAATATGCCAAATTCTTCAAGACTGTATCACCGACTTTACAAGCTACAAAACAGTATATCTGCCAGCCTCTCCAAGAAAATTCATCGACATTATCCTCTAATTTTCATGGTTTTAAAACATCGACTACAAGTAATGTCGAATATACAGATATTATCCAAACAAACAGTATCTATCACATAGTACCATTTATTCTCATTCCATAAAAATAAAATAGCCTATAACTCCCTCCAAGCCAAAAACTACCGCCGATTTTTATATTATCTTAAAGGAAAGGTGTACCAAAAAGAATTTTTTGGTACACCTTTCAAAATTCATCAATAGACTACAATTTTAGACATAGTATCGCCGATCTTTACCAAATAAATACCCCGTTCGATATCTATTTGCAAAAACCCATTCAACGCATATTTTCCTATTTCCATTCCAGAAACCGAATATACACTCATTTCACCGGCTTCACCTTCTACATAGAGCGCACCTTTACCACCCCAGACTTTCGACGTCGAAACGACATTGTCGGCTATGCCAGAAGATGTAGCGACATCGGAGATATAGATATTATCGAGGTATGTAGTTTCTGCTACCGAAACATTGTCGGTTCCGAATTTTTCATTCGGAGAGAAATAGAATTGCTTGAAAGTAGACCCAATATATTCTTCTAAATCGATCACTACTTCCTGCCAATTTTCCGATCCGGTAAATGGAATTTCTTGATTCTTATATGAACATGTACCACCCCAAGTTTCCATTCCGAATACAGAATTCTCATTTCTCAAAATACTGAAATGCAAATAACGACCGTCGGTCTCGGTAATCTCGGTCAATTGCTCTTCTTCGCCAGACAACAAACCGATGGCTACGCCAAACCAATCGGCGTTGTCCCACCCCCAATTCGGGTCGGTCGGGTCTTGTACAATTTTCAACACCTTGTCGCTACCATTGACCGCATCTTTTTTAGGATTATCTACCACTTCGATCGTAGAAGATGCATTTTGGGAACCAGCCATATCGATGCTATAATTCTCGGTTTCAAAGTCGACAGAAAACTCGGTCGGCACAATCATTAAATAAGGAGGTTTGACATATTCATACGAGTCTCCGCCTTCATAAAAAATTTCTGTACGACGATAGCACGGAATCCAGTTAGCCACTTCTTCATTGGCAACCATCGTCACTTTAATCTCTTTTACTCCCTCTGGCAAAGCGCCCTGATACCAAACATCGATCCAATAGTTATTTCCTAAAACTGCATCATAAGATTTTTCAACCTTCATGTCGGGGACCTCTTGATAATTCAGCTCATCGGTTGAATACTCGATTTTAATAAACTGGTCGAAATCCATACGATCATTGGGAACCAGCACATTGACTATGAATCCGGTTAAATTTTTATTTCCCCAAATGTCTCTATTAAATATAAATGCAGTAGGAGTAGAAGCCGATGACTTTTGTACATAACTACCATCTCCATAATAGGCATCCGCTGCATCATTGAACAAAGCACTACCACCTTCGATATAACAATCACGCTCCACATCGGCCTGTGTCATTTCATTCACATAGGTCTGCGCATTAACATTCACTGATGCTAATACCATTCCCACAGCAATTAAATTGAAAATTTTTTTCATGATAATTTATTTTTACGGGTTAATAATTTTTCTTAGAAAAACCACCAATACTCTAATAATGCAATTATAATCAAAGCAATACTGATGTATCTAAAATTTTTATACCAGGGAACTGTTTTCAATTCCCTCGTATCGTCTTGCCAAACGGATTTATTCCATGTATAAGTTTCGACATCGGTCTCCTTATTTCTATCGCACTTGCTCACGATAATATTCACAAGGACACTCAAAATCAACAAAATGGGAACCCACAACAAAAAGTGAAACGGTACGACGCCTCCGAATCCGAATTTATAAGTCATGATTAATGCCGACATAGCCAATCCCGACATTAAACCGGCAAATGCGCCGTTGCGAGTAGAACCTTTCCAAAACAGGCCGACTAAAAACGTCCCGACAATCGGAGGAGCCAGATAAGAAGAGAACTCTTGATAATAGGCGACTAACGATGCAAACTTACCGATCAACGGGGCCCATAATACAGCTACGACCAAAGCAATAAAAGAAGTCCACTGACCTACGCGCACCAAATGCCGGGGGCTGGATTCCGGCCTCCACGACTTATAAAAGTCCATTGTAAACAAAGTAGATACAGAGCTTAATGTCGCACTCAGAGTCGATGTCAGAGCAGAAACCATACAGGCAATCATCACACCAATCAAACCGACAGGCAACAACTTCAAAATCAATCGAGGATATACTTCATTCGTATCGATTCCATATTGTGCCCGCAATGTATTTCCATCTATAATTTCATTGGGCAACGTATCTCCCACACCGAACAAATCGATCATTCTGCCCACCATTCCCGGAGCTATGAAAATAAACAAAGTAAACACGTACAAAAAAGCCACGAATAAAAAGCCCAATCGACCCTCATTGACAGTTTTGGCCGACATAACTCGCTGTACTATGACTTGATTATTTCCCCAAAAATAAAATCCCAAAATAGGAATAGACAAAAAAATGGAAAACCAGGGAACCGTAGTATCCGAATTCGGACGAATCAAATTTAACCAAACTCCATCATGGAAATGTTCTACAAAATTTTCCCAGCCTCCGACCGAATTAAAACAAAATATCGACAGCAACACCGACCCTGCAATCAATATTATGGATTGTATCATATCGGCATTGATGGCAGAAGACAATCCCCCTATAATTGTATAAGTACCCGCCATCAAAGCCATTCCTATAATAATCCACATCATATCTATTTCGGGAAAAATAATTTTCAGAATCAAAGCCCCTGTATACAAAGCAGCTCCGGCATCCAAAAACACATTGCCGATAATAGTGATGAACGAAAAATACTTCCGCGAACGATTATCAAAACGCCTTCCCAAATACTCGGGTATCGTATATATACCCGATTTAATATAAAACGGAAGGAAGAATAACGACACAAAAATTATTACGAATATAGCTCCGACATTATAATTAAATACCGCAATACCACTTATAAAACCCTCGCCAGAGTGCCCCATAAGTGTCGAGCTGCTCACACTAGCGGCAAACAAAGAGGACCCAACAACAAACCAATTTTGAGATTTTCCGGCTAAAAAATACTCACTGGCATTTTCATTCTTCCTGTTTTTAAGAGCCCACCAAATGATTCCCACTACAAAAAGAAGTATGACAACTATATCGATATTTGATATATTCAGTTCCATGGGGTATCTTATTTTTTTCTGCTATTCGATTTCACGAAATCGATCAATTCTTGAAAATCACACGTAGCCAAGTTCACCCATTGATCAGAAGCACCATAATAGACATACAAAATATTATCCTTAACTACGGCCCCTGTCGGAAAAACTACCCCCCAACGATATAAACCCTGCGTCTCTTCATACGTTTCCGGTTCAAGAATAAAATCTTTTGTTCTATACAATACCCTTGTCGGATCATTCAAATCGAGAAGAGCGGCGCCAACGCGATAGGTAAAGTTCGCATCTACTCCATGATAAAGCAAAAACCACCCGTCGTCAGTCTTAATAGGAGGAGTATTCCCCCCGATTTTAACCTCCCAATCTTCTTCACCCTTCATCAATAATTTACTCTCGGTATTCCACATCATCAAATCGTCTGAACTCTTTATCCAGATAGAAGGGTAATCGGTTCCATAATTACCGTTTGCATTCACATAATCTTTCGGGCGATGAAGCATCCAATATTTACCATTTATTTTTTCCGGGAACAAAATCACATCGCGATCGTCCAACGAAGGCTCTGTCAAACGCCCCACTTTCTTAAAATGGAGCATATCTCGCGATACGGCAAGCGCCGTATTACTAATATTCTCCCTCAAACACTTCGGAGCATTCGGATCATGTTCCAGCGCTTCCACCTGATCATAATCATTCTTCCAATATTGACTAGCAAAATACGGGCGAAAAGCATATGTTACGAAAAATTCACTCCCCATTTTCACGATACGCGGATCTTCGTTTGAACCAGCATCAAACGAATCTTTACCCGGTGAAAAAACTGGCTCTTTCGAAACACGCTTAAAATGGATACCGTCTGTACTTTCTGCCTTGCCTATATATACAAGATGTTCTATATCATTTCCGGCCGCCCTATAAAGCATGTGAAAAACGCCATTATCATATATTACCCCCGGATTACACACAACTAAACTTTCCCAATAATTCTCAGGATTAGGCGACAATATCGGATTACCCTCGTATTTCTTTAATTTCATAATATTTTATATATTTATTTCATCGACAAAATTAAGCGAAATTCCACATCACACTTAATACATTTTAGTCAAATACCTATATTATATTGAATAATATTATGCAATTTTTTATCATAATACATCAAAATACTATTATACAAAAACAATATATTTCTATAAATCAAATAATTACAAAATTAAATTATAAATAATAATCATATATATTATCGATAACACCCAAATTATTTTATATATTTGTACTATATATTAAATTGCTCCGATTATGAAAAATATACAACACGAAATCACCCCGATTAATGAAGACGATCTCTTCATTATACTCAATCACCCAAAAGCCGATTTTGATTATCCCATACATTTCCATTCCGATTTCGAACTAAACTTAGTCCTATGGGATTTTGGACGCCGCATTGTAGGAGATTCCATCGAACCTTTCGAAGAGGTCGATTTAGTACTGACCGGCCCCAATGTTCCACACAAATGGGAAGGCAACAATGTCGAGAGCAACCATGTCATCACTATACAATTTCACGAACAGCTCCTAACATTCCCCATTCTTCAAAAACGCATGTTCTCCTCGATAAAAGATATGTTGGAAAAATCGAAAAGAGGAATCCAATTCACAGAAAACAAAAATTCCGATATTGTCAAAAGAATAATCGCCATGACTCAAATGACGGGATTCAACGTTTGTCTCGAATTCTTCGCCCTACTCTATGACCTATCGACCAATCCGCGCCAAAGAATTTTAGCCAGTGGAACTTTCGACAACGATAGCATACTCAGGGACTCAAAAAGCCGGCGAATCGCGAAAATCAACGAGTATATAAACAACAACTACATGAATCCCATCAAATTATGCGATATAGCCCAATTAGTCTCTATGAGTGATTCCGCTCTAAGCCACTTTTTCAAGAAAAGGACAAATCGAAATATAGTAGATTACATTAATGACATACGAATCAGTAATGCCACAAAAATGTTATTCGAGACGACAAATTCCATCAGCGAAATCGCATTCCTATGCGGGTTCAACAACATCTCAAACTTCAACCGTATCTTTAAAAAAAACAAAGGAAAAACGCCCTCGGAATACAGGGAATCAATACAAAAGATTATGATTAAATATTAATAACATCGGTCTATAACACTCTTAATCAAAAAAGTCTATACAAATACACAACTTATGAATTCTAAAAAAGATAAGTATAAAAAGAGAATCAGAATAGTGAGATATTCACGGCATTAAATTATATTTCCGAAAGGCCGACATAAACATTCATTAAAATATTTAATGTCTATATACGAATAATCTCCACTTGAAGAAAGATATAAGATAGATCAAAAGGCAATAAAAAAGTCTCACAAATATTAGACTTGTGAGACTTTCTACTTATTTTAGTATTTAGCGGAGAGAGAGGCTTTTGAACCTATTCCCCAATATCCTTGAAATTCAATTCTTTATCATTATGCCAAAGCCTTAGGGGGTACAACTTAGGTTACAAGAAAACGCTTTTTTGTCACCTTTTGGCTGTTCGTTGTCTGCCTAAAACTACGGTTCAAAGATACTGCTTTATTTTGAAATACACAAATCGTTGAAAATAAATCTTCTGGGGTTAGTGCAAGGTGCAAGCTATATATAGATATATACTTGCACCTTGCACTAAATGTCCCTTTTATTCTATCCGAAGCAAAACACTCCTTATACTTTTGCTCGTTCATTAAAACACTATTACAATGCAGTCATTCAAAATAATACAACCATTACCAATATTGCGTCGCTACATTCGTCATTATTGGATATTACAAAGTGACAGAGCAAATGTTGTAACCGAACGTACATTCCCATTAGGTTGCATACAGATATTTTTTCATAAAAAGAAGCGATTATTCTCACAAACCCATCATAAAATGCAGCCCCGATATTTCGTTTGTGGACAAGAAAAAGGATATACAGATATTTGCGCAGATGGAGATATAGAAATGCTTGTTGTGGTGTTTCAACCTTATGCGGCAAAGCTGTTTTTTCGGCAACCATTATCCCTTTTTCAAGGAGAAAATATAGCAATAGAAGATGTAGAAGATAGAGAACTTACCGAGCTTGCCTATAAAGTAGCTGATACAGAAAACTACATCCGTTGCATAAACTTGATAGAACAATTCCTATTGCATCGTTTAATTGTCTGTTCAGACTATAATATAGATAGACTTTCTGTTGTAATCCAAGACATTAACCTTAACCCATACCTTGATGTCTGCAAATTGGCAAATACTGCCTGCCTAAGTACAAAACAATTCACACGGATTTTTACGGAATATATTGGAACTTCGCCTAAAGAATTTCTGAGAATTATAAGAGTGCAACGGACTTTGTTCCTGTTACAACAAAATTCTCAATGTAATTTTGCGCAAGTAGCTTATAGTTGCGGTTTTTCCGACCAATCTCACATGATAAGAGAATTTAAACTGTTTACAGGATATACACCTTTAGAATATCTATCGGTTTACACTCCCATATCTGATTATTTTTCTAACTCATAAGAATGTCCGTATTCTTCTATCCACGTCTTTATGGCAATCGTAATTTTGCAATGTCTTAGCGCAGGACAAAGTAAAGTAATAACTAAAAGAAAAAAGAACATGAAGAATTTAATCGCATTCTTTGAAATCCCCGTTACCGACTTCTACCAATCGGTAAATTTTTATCAAGCAATCTTCGGGGTGAAACTTATGGTAGCCGAATACAGCAATGAGAAAATGGCTTGTTTTGTACAGGACGGACAAACGGTTGGTGCCGTATCCTATGCACCTGACTTCAAGCCCTCAGAGCATGGTGTTTTAATTCACTTTAACTGTGAAGATATTGACTGGTCAATCCAGCAAGTATTAAAACAGGGCGGTAGTATTGCTATTCCTAAGACAAAAATCCAAGCTGAAGGGAAAGGGTATTTTGCCGTATTCACCGACCCTGCGGGTAATCGTATAGGACTTTATGCCGACTAATATGTACTGATAGAAAATATAGCTGCAAGTTGTTTCATTTGCAGCTATATTTTTGCTCGTAATCAATAAGAAACGGCAAAAATCCGTACCTTTGTAAAATGATTCAAGAGGATTTCAGATTTTACAAGCCTTGCAAGGAGTTACAACCTTACGTCAGGTATTATTGGGTATTCAAAAGCAATCAACCGCTGAATACCCTTACTTTTCCTATTGGTTGTCCTCAAATCATTTTCCATAAACAAACACCGCTTTATATCCCGGAACTGGGAATCTCTCAATCAGAATTTACTGTTAGCGGTCAGGTAAATTATCATTCACATTTATATGCGAATGGTAACGTAGAAATGATAGTTGTTGTATTTCAGCCATACACCCTAAAAGCCTTCTTGAATTTGCCCATATCCTTATTGCACAATCAAGAGGTTTCCGGTTATGACCTTGAAAACAAGCATTTGAAACGACTGGCTACACAAATCTTTGACTGCGAAAATGCAAGTTTATGTATTAGCGCAATAGAACAATGGCTGTTATCCCAAATAGCAGGTGCATTGACCTTAAAAACAGAATACAACATCAAAAGAATAACTGCCGTTATAAGACAACTGCTCATAATGCCGGAAACTTCTGTCAAGGAATTGACTTCTATTGCCTGTTTAAGCAAGAAACAGTTTGAACGTCTGTTTAATGAACTGGTAGGTGCGAATCCTAAAGAATATGCAAGAATAGTTCGTTTCCAGAAATCATTGAAACTGTTACAGCATTATTCAGAAGATGCAAATCAAGCTCAGTTGGCATATCAATGCGGTTACGCTGACCAGTCGCATTTTATCCGGGAGTTCAGACGATTCAGCGGTTATACCCCCTTATCGTTGCTAAATGTATGCAAACCTTATTCCGATTTGTTTAACGACCCTACATAATGTCCCTTTTATTCTATCTGTAGTTTGATAACCGACTTACCTTTGCGCTTATTCAACTAAAAATAAACGATAGAATGAAAGAAGTAAATCCAAAAGAAACGACCCGTGCCTACGCATTTGAAATGTGGATGAATGCACCTATGCCCATGCTTACCTTTTTCAAGACAATAGATGTAACTCGTATTGCCCGCATCAGCAAACGGACTGGACTAAAGTTTAATATGCTGATGTGTTGGTGTGTCGGGCGAGCGGCAAGCCGCATTAAAGAGTTCTATATGCTTCCCGTAGGGCGGAAGCTGATGCAATACGACAATCTTGCCGTTTGTTCCATTGTAGCCAATCGGGAAGGAGAAGTCAGTTCCTGCGATGTTCCTTTCTCCGATAATTTGCAGCAGTTCAATGCCGATTATTTAAGATTGACGAAGCAAGTTGCCGAAAGCTGCCAAAATCATGACCTGACGGATAGCATGGTGATTGGCACATCAGCCCTTGCTGGGTATGAGATAGACGGGGCAGTAGGCATGTACAGCGATGTGTTCAATAATCCGTTTCTGATTTGGGGCAAATACAAACGGCGTTTATGGAAACGGACACTGGTTGTTTCCTTTCAGTTTCATCATACCCAGATGGATGGCGCACATGCTTCCCGTTTTTTGGAAAACCTACAAAAAGAAATTGAGAATTTAAAGGTATAATCAAGAACAAATGCTATCTTTGCAGAACTAACAGAAAAAATAGAATTGTTCAACCAATATGAAATGGCAAGTGTGCATATAGCTGCGCTTAACGGATAGCATTTTAGTCATAGCTATTCAGCAACGGACAGGCTTATAACAGGTTTGTCCTTTCTTGTTTTGCCATTATTCCAAATTTATAACCATGCGATGTGTCATGCCGCCTTATGCAGCAGGACTTGTCGCATCTTATCAAGTTGAACAATGAACTATACATATAAGCATATTTGGCTCATCAACTTTCCTGTAATGATGAGCATCCTTATCGAACAACTTATCAATATCACCGATGCCATTTTCCTGGGGCATGTGGGAGAAATAGAATTGGGCGCATCCGCCCTTGCCGGGATCTGGTATCTGGCTGTCTATATGCTCGGCTTCGGTTTCAGTCTGGGCTTGCAGGTCGTTATCGCACGGCGCAACGGCGAACAACACTATTCCGAAACAGGGAAGACGTTCTTTCAAGGATTGTTTTTCCTGTCGGGACTTGCTGTCTTTTTGTGTCTGCTCTCCAAACTGTTTTCTCCGATTATTCTAAGTCGGCTGATTACTTCTGCGGAAGTCTATCATGCCGTGATTGATTATTTGGATGGGCGAATTTGGGGACTGTTGTTCTCTTTTCCGTTCCTTGCCTTGCGCTCTTTCTTGGTCGGCATTACCCGTACAAAAGCCTTGAACATGGCGGCTCTGGCAGCCGTATTTGTGAACATTCCGGGCAACTGGCTGCTCATATTCCATTGGAACATGGGAATAGCTGGTGCAGCTATCGCATCATCTTTTGCCGAAGCATGTTCATTAGCGGTACTGGCAATTTATGTCTTACGGAAAATGGACAGACGGCTTTATGGTTTGTATTGGAACTTTGATAAAGGTTTGTTACATCATGTTTGTCGTGTGTCCGTATGGAGCATGTTCCATTCGTTTATCGGAGTGGCCTCGTGGCTTGCTTTCTTCGTAGCTGTCGAGCATTTGGGAGAAATGGAACTGGCAGCTACCAATGTCATACGCAGTGTCTCGACGGTGTTCTTTGTCATCGTCAATTCGCTGGCGGCTACTACCGGTTCGCTGGTAAGCAATTTGTTGGGAGCCGGACAAAAGAGACAGGTCATCCCGCTATGTAACTGTGTTGTCCGTTTGGGATATGCCATCGGCTTTCCGCTGGTCATCCTTGCCGTGATTTTCTATCGTCCGATTATCGGTATTTATACGGAAAGCACAGCTCTGATGCAGATTGCCCATTTGCCGTTTGTAGTCATGTTGCTGAACTACATCTTTGCCTTGCCCGGCTATGTCTATATGAACAGCGTAACAGGTACGGGGGCGACACGCATGACGTTTATCTTCCAACTGATAACTATCGTGGCTTATCAAATTTATTTGTGGAGCATAAGCAGTTTCAGCACGTCATTGTCCGTTTATTGGACAGCAGAATATCTGTATGTGATATTACTCGGCTTGCTTTCTGTCATTTATCTGAAATATAAACACTATTAAAAACAGAACGTCATAATGAAAAAGATATATCCACGCGCAGGCGACACGCAGACCGTGTACCTGAATGCCGTCGTGAAAGACCCGTCTATCGAGGTGGGAGACTATACCATCTATAATGATTTTGTGTCCGACCCGTTGCTTTTCGAGCAAAATAATGTGCTTTACCATTACCCTATCAACCACGAGCGGCTGATAATCGGCAAGTTCTGTTCCATTGCCTGCGGCGCGAAATTCCTGTTCAACTGTGCCAACCATACCTTAAAATCCCTATCCACTTACACCTTCCCGCTCTTTTATGAAGACTGGGATTTGGAGAAATCGGACGTGGCAACGGCTTGGGACAACAAAGGTGACATCGTGATAGGCAACGATGTGTGGATAGGCTATGAAGCGGTGATTATGGCTGGTGTTCACATCGGCAATGGGGCAATCATAGCCGCCCGTGCCGTTGTTACGAAGGACGTGCCACCTTATACGATAGTCGGCGGTGTTCCCGCCCGACCGATAAGGAAGCGTTTCGATGAAGACACGATACGGAAACTCGAAACACTGAAATGGTGGGACTGGTCTGCCGAGAAAATACAGCGATGTTTTCCTTATATCAGGAAAGGTGATATAAACGGGTTGTTGCAAATGGCTGATAGTATGTAGCATGAAAAGATTTGCAGAGGAAATACTGGCTAAGATTGACGCAGAAATCCGATTAAGGGATTGTGGTGTCAATTCTACAATGGATAATGCCTTGTATATGGTAAGGTTCATTGCACCTATGTACGAACAACTAAGAGAAATGATTATTAGCTATTCATTTCCGAGTGTAGAAGATGAAATATGTTTTTTCAAGGAATCGAAGCCGGAAATTCTTAGCAAGTATATCTACTTTAACAAGGTGTACCATATAGAGTTGAAATGTCCTGATGGTAGTAATAACTGCATTCGGGAATATTTGAGTGCAGAATTGGATAAGCTGACGTATTTCTTCCGCAACAATATAGAGTTTTATCAGTATATACGTTCCCAATCAACACATTTGGATAACTTCTATTTTACTCGAAAATCAATAGGAACTTCAACGATACCAAGCTTTGAAAGTTTCCAATATGATGCAGACCCGCTATTTTCAACCGGATATGACTATAAAGTAGCAAAGATACTATGCAATAAATACTTGAAAGTTTATTTGGAAAATAGGATAGCTAACTTAAACAATAATGTAGAACACAAAATTGTGAAAGGCTCTAAATATAGGACTATATGTTTTACAGGTAAAAAGAATGCTTTGATAGAATTGGGCTATGCCCTTGTTTCTTCTGGCGATATAAATCATGGCAATATAGAGATTAAAGAGTTTATGGAGTATCTTAGTTCTATATTCAACATAGATTTAGGCGGTTATTATGATGCGTATATTGCCATGAAAGAACGCAAAGACCAGACTTCTTATCTTAATCGTTTGATTGAACAGCTAACCAAGCGAATGAAAGAAGATGATATGAAGTGATAAGACATTAATAATCTAACTCATAAAGTACCGTGTTCATACCGACACGGTATTTTTATTTTTACACAGTTTTATCCTCAAAACAGGTTCAAGCCGTACCTATTTATGTTGGTTTTCTATTGAAATTTTGGATTAAGTGCCCTAAAAATATTTCTACCATGATGGTATAAACCATGACTTTTAATCTTTTCCATATACCGAACTTTGCATCAAATCAATTAGTTAGCAATATGGAAATAATAACATTCGAGTCAAAAGCCTATAAAGAACTTGACAACAAGATTACAGCCATTGCAAATTACATCTTTAATCATTTAGATGCCAACAAGCCTGATGAAGATGAAATTTGGGTAGATAGTTACGAAGTATGTACATTCCTGAAAATCAGCGACCGAACATTGCAACGTCTACGGGCGGCAGGGCTGGTTTCCTATTCTGATATAAAAGGGCATTATTTCTACAAAATCAAGGAAATAAAGCGATTGTTAGAAGAACGTCTGATAAAAAGAGACAGGGAATGTATAAATGACTTGATAACCAACCATCAACTCTATGTTAAGGAAAGAAGAAATCTTAGAAAGGACAAATAACGGCTTGTCGGTGTTCAAGCACTACCTGCCCGGCAACTGGCGCATCGGTAGGAACTTCCTCAATCCGCTGTACGAGGACAGCAAGGCTTCCTGCAACATCTATTTTGACCGACACAGCGGCATGTACAAGATGAAGGACTTCGGCGATGACAGTTACAGCGGCGACTGCTTTTTCCTCGTGGGGCAACTGAAAGGGCTGGACTGCAACCGGGCTTCGGACTTCATCGAGATACTGGCGACCATCGACCGTGATTTGGGATTGGGACTGGCTGCGGGCACTCCGATAGCCATACCCCAAACTAACCATAACCGGAAAGTATCAAGCAAGAGCGAAGAAACCTCCGAAAAGCCCGCCAAGCCCTACCAGTTCCGGGAACAGAAGTTCACCCCCGCCGAGTTGGAATACTGGCGGCAATACGGCATCACACCCGAACTGCTGGAGCGGTACAAGGTCTGTTCACTCCGGGAATACCACAGCGAAACAGCGGAGGGGAAGCCATACGCCTACACGTCATCGGTAGCGGAACCCATGTTCGGCTACAAGGGCAAAAGGCACATCAAGCTGTACCGACCATTCTCCACACCCCGCTTCCTCTACGGCGGCAGCTTTGGCGAGTGCTATTGCTTCGGGCTGGAGCAACTGCCCGCCAAAGGTGATACATTATTCATCACGGGCGGCGAGAAAGACGTGCTTTCGCTGGCGGCGCACGGTTTCCATGCCATTTGCTTCAACAGCGAAACGGTAACTATTCCGGCAAACCTGATTTTCAGGCTGTCTTTCCGCTTCAAACACATTGTCCTGCTCTATGATACAGACAAGACGGGCAGGGAAAGTGCCTGCAAGCAAGAAAAGTCATTGGCGGAATTTGGCGTGAAACGCCTGTTACTCCCGCTTCCGGGTACGAAAGAGGAAAAGGACATCTCCGACTACTTCAAAGCCGGGAACACCCGTGAGGATTTCCTGAAACTGTTCATCGAATTTTTAGACAACCTGTATAACGACACACTCATCATGCTTAAATCGTGCGAGATAGACTTCAATAACCCGCCTGCCAAAGCGCAGGTGATTATCTCGGCGGGCGATGTCCCGCTGGGTACGCAAGGCAACCTGTTCGGCATCACGGGCGGCGAGGGAACGGGCAAGAGCAACTATGTAGCCGCCATCGTGTCGGGCTGCGTCTGCCCGGCGGATGCGGAGATAGACACGCTCGGCATCCACGTAACGCCCAACGGAGGGCGCAAGGCGGTCTTGCTTTATGACACCGAACAATCGGAAGTGCAACTGTTCAAGAACGTGAGCAACCTGTTAGTACGAGCCAGACAACCGGGCAAGCCGGACGAATTGAAAGCCTTCTGCCTGACTGGAATGTCCCGAAAGGAACGCCTGAACGCCATCGTGCAGAGCATGGACAAGTTCTATTACCAGTACGGCGGCATCCAACTGGTGGTCATTGACGGCATCGCCGACCTTGTAAAGAGTGCCAACGATGAAGCGGAGAGCGTGGCGGTGATAGACGAACTCTATCGGCTGGCGGGCATCTACAACACCTGCATCCTGTGCGTGCTGCATTTTGTCCCCAACGGCTTGAAGCTGCGCGGGCATCTGGGCAGCGAACTGCAACGCAAGGCGGCGACCATCCTTTCCATCGAGAAGGACGAAGAACCCACGCAGTCGGTAGTGAAAGCCCTTAAAGTGAGGGACGGAAGCCCGCTGGACGTGCCGCTGATGTTGTTCGCTTGGGACAAGGGAGCCGGGATGCACACCTACCGGGGCGAGAAACCCCGTGAGGAAAAGGAGAAGCGCAAGGAAAGGGAACTGGTGGGCGTAGCCCGCGATATTTTCGGCAGGCAGGCGCACATCACCTACATAGACCTTTGCGAGCAGTTGCAACAGGTGCTGGACATCAAGGAGCGGACAGCCAAAAGCTACATCCGCTTCATGCGGGAGCGGGAAATCATCCTGAAAGACCCGGCGAACCAGAGTTATTTCATGATTGGTCTCATTTAATCCGGTGGCTTATGTATATCGACAAAGAAAACTTCGAGGCATGGATGGAGCGCATCATGGACAGGCTCGACATGCAGGACAAAAAGATAGACCGCCTGCTGAACAGCCAGAACTGCTTGGACGGTGAAAAGCTGCTCGACAATCAGGACTTGTGCTTTCTGCTCAAAGTGAGCGTCAAGACCTTGCAGCGTTACCGGAAGAAAGGCATACTGCCCTACCTGCTGCTGGACGGGAAGTATTATTACCGGGCAAGCGACATACACAAGCTGATTCGTGAGCGCACGGATTAGCGGGTGTTTTTATCATCGTTCAATTATGTAATCCTGTTTTGTCGCGAGACAAGGCAGGATTTTTTGGTCTCATGCCAAATTGTTCCGGTTATTTGATTAACTTTGCAAAAGTTACATAGAGAATAACGGCGACGGGCGGCATCTTGCCGTGCTTTCGTCTTTATATATAACATATACGTTCGCCGAACGTCCCAATGCGAAAACTGGCACTTTTCAAAATGAGGGGATATTCAGCGCAGGATATGCTATGCCTTGTCATAGCGTGGTCTTGCCTGTTTCCTCATTTGGGTATGCCAGTACCTCGCATTGAAGCAGTGTAAGAGCCACGCTTGAACCTAAAATTGAGGCCTAATTGTTTGATATACAGATATTAGCGGGTTCATTTGTGGCTTTTTGATACCATATATTTCCCATGACCGACACTAATACTACATCCACATAGGTTGATTCTCCCAATCATTTGGGAGACCCATATAATGGATGTTTATCTCTGGATATTCGTTTAACAGATTTTTAACCTGTGTCTTGAAGTCATTTTGGGGATATATACTATCTAACAGGTATGCCATACAGCATATCTGTGCGTATAGTTTGTTGGGACGGACATGAGTGCTATCAACCCAGTTTCCTCTGGCTCTTATTGATAATTGTGGCATTTGTGGGAAACGGCGATTCCAAACACGTGCGTGGTGAGCAAGACAGTTACGAAGGATTACAATACACTTTATCCAACTTTCCAGAACTTGATGTTGTGGCAGATTATACAGTCGGGCAATTTGCTTTTTGGCGCGATTGTCATTTAGGTTGCAGAACAATTTGGACAATGTGCCAAAAGAAGCAACCTCCAGTGTCTTCCATACTGGGGGAACATCAGGAGAACTATATTTCCTGAAATTTTCTTGGATGAAATCCTCTTTTGAACGCTGTACCTCTCTCTTTATGGTAGTCAAATTGTCCGCATACATCACTCTGGTAATGCACAGATTGGAATCTGCAAACCAGAAAGGACAATGAGAAAGGGCAACATGATGTATCACCTTTGAACGTAGCGATACCTCTATACTTTGGATTGCTGTGAAAAGAAGACTACGCAGTTTTTTGTCGAAATAGTAGGTATAAACCGCATCCTCAAAATAGGTATCAGGTTTATACAAGTGTCTGTCGTTATCTATTTCAAAATAGCGGAGATAGTTTGCAATGCGGAAATAACTGATATTCGCCAACACCTCAACAGCCCGTTCTTCATCTTTGAACAGTAACCCTCTCGCCTTCAACTGAGTCAAGATCTGCGTGTAATCAAGAGCATTCTTTGTGTAATCCATATCTCTATAAAAACGAAGTTCCGCCCTGGTTCGCTGTTCAAATGGGAAGCGTGGCGGAATCTGTTGCTGCAAAATTACTTTTTTTCTTTGACCGTGCAAGTTTTGCCCATACTTTTTCATAGAAATAATGATTTTCCTGCTAAAAGTAGCAGCAAAGCATAAAAACCTGCCAGAACATCATCCAGCATTACACCCCAACCACCTTTTATATTTTGGTCAATCCATCTACAACCTAATGGCTTGAAGATATCAATCAGCCGGAATAACGCAAATCCTATTATTGCCACCCATATGGAATGTTCACCTGAGGGAGCTACAAGCAATGGAATCCAAGTTCCAACATATTCATCAATAACTACAGCACGTGGGTCTTCTCCCCAATACTTCTCCATCACATTTGATGTCCAGACTCCAATTAAAGTGGTTGCCACAATCAGAAAAATTGTTGTTAACACAAGAACATAAGATGACAAGAGCAAGTAAAGTCCATACCATATCAACAAGGCAATGCCCCCAGCGAATGTACCTGGAGCACCAGGGAAGAATCCACTTCCAAAACCAGTGGAGATTATGACGTGGAACCAAGGTGCCTGTCCTAATTGTCTATTATTATTGCTGCTCATTATCTGCGTTTTCCAAACAAGGCATTCAATATTAGGCTTCCCAATTTTCGCTCTATTCCAGCTTTTGATGTTGGAATCCCCGTTTGCCTTGCTAATTGTTGTTTAGCCTGTGTAACTCCCAATGCTCTCTTCCAGGAGAACGAAAGTCCTGGTATTCCTGTATTTGATTTTCGTTTTGCCATATAACTAACGGTTATAATGGAGTGGAGCTCCTGCATTAGGCATACTCCACTCCATGAATATGAACTATTGCTTTAAGCCTACGTTGGAACACGCTGCGTTCTTTGTTACAAGATGCCACAACTCACGTACCCAAAGTACAAGCGATGAACCTATGATGATTAATATCCAGTCTTGCAAACTTAATCCACATACATTAAAGAATTGCTGTATGCCAGGAATCTCAACCATGGCCACCTGTCCTACAAGGATGATAATAACGATGGTTATCAGACCACCACATCCTTTGAAGTGAAGGGCACTACGGCCTGTCTCAAATGCACGTGCATTGAAAAGATAGAAGAAGTGTGTCATCACAAAGATGGTGAAGAGCAGCGTCAACTCGTATGTCGTCACATGCCCCTTCTCACCAAGTTGTAATGTAAGCAAATCTGTGAGCTGCTGAACGTCAGAGTGCTGGAAGATATATAGCAAACCAAGAAGCATCACGAAGAAGAAACCTCCAACACCCAGAATGTTCCATATCATCTGCTTGTTAAGGATAAATGCATTACGGTCACGAGGTTTGTCTTTCATCACGCTCTCTGACGGAGGCAACGAGGCCAATGCCATAGCAGCGAAAGTGTCCATGATAAGATTAATCCACAACATTTGGGTTACCGTAAGCGGTGACTCTGTACCCATGAACGCTCCACACAATACGAGGAAACAAGCTGTCACATTGACCGTAAGCTGGAAGAGCAGGAATCGCTGGATATTTTGATAGAGCGAACGTCCCCACATTACAGCCTTACCAATTGAGGAGAAAGAGTTGTCTATAATGGTAATGTCCGATGCTTCTTTGGCTACAGAAGTACCATCACCCATTGAAAGACCTACATGGGCAGTATTGAGTGCCGGAGCATCATTGGTGCCGTCGCCTGTGACAGCCACAACCTGATTCAGTTTCTGAAGGGCTTCTACCAAACGTTTCTTGTCCATAGGACGTGCACGGGCGATAATCTTCAAATCGAGGACTCTATCAAGAAGCTGCTTATCGGAAAGCGCAGCGAACTCAGGTCCCGTAATAATATTGGATTCATTGTCCGAATCTTTCCAAAGACCAATCTGACGACCTATTTCTCTTGCCGTAGCAGGAGTATCACCCGTTACAATCTTCACATTGATACCTGCATCAAGACACTCCCTCACAGCATCTGGGACATCAAGACGGACAGGGTCGGCAATAGCGGCAATTCCGATAAAGTGAAGTGATGTTGCAACAACCTTACTGTCTGCAACCGCCTTGTCACCTGACTCAAGAATCTGATAGGCAAATCCCAAGGTACGCATAGCGCGATTTTGATATTCAAGCAGTTGCTTATCTATTGTCTGCTTATCCGTATCAGAAGTTTTGCAAAGAGAATAGATTATCTCTGGGGCACCTTTTACATAAAGAACTCTCTTGCCAGACAGAGCAGCAGATTCGACTACTGTTGCCATATACTTACGCTCGGTTGAGAATGGCAGTTCCTCTACAACTTTGGCAGAGTCACGGAGGGTACGATAGTCAACACCTTTGCCATTGAGCCATAAGAGTAAAGCACCTTCGGTTGGATTGCCAAGAACTTCTGCTTTCTTTTCATTGGAAAAGTCAATGGATGCCGTTGAGTTGACAGCCAAGCCTTCATTGATGATACTTTCAGCAATGTTATTTGCATACACCTTTATCTCATCCACCTTCATCTGATTCTGTGTCAGAGTGCCTGTCTTGTCTGTACAGATAACGGTGGTTGCGCCCATCGTCTCACAAGCGTGCATCTTGCGTACAAGGTTGTTCGTCTTGAGCATCCTTCGCATAGAATAAGCCAAAGAGAGTGTGACCGCCATAGGCAAACCCTCAGGAACAGCGACAACAATGAGCGTAACAGCAATCATTAAGGTGTTCATAGTATATGCTATGAGACCTGCTGTTTCGGAATCAGGGCTTAACGACTGATGGAAATACATAGTCATTCCCATCAACACCACGAAATATCCAATAATAGAGGGAAGTATCTGCTTCCAACCCCAATCATCGAACTTTTTGATAACCATCCAGAAGAATATAGCTGTTGGAACAGCCAATGTCCATACAATAGGAGCCCAGTCGAAATATACGATAAGACGTCCGACTATGATGAAAGCTGCAAAGGCATAACTCAGTTTTGTGATTAAGCCTGCCAGTCCGTCAAGTTGTTCATTAAGTGGAGTCTTTACGCTATCATCTATTTGAGCAGCCTCAAACACTTTTCCCTGCTCAGTCTTGTCACCAACAGACAATACCCGGAACATTCCATGACCCTCCATCACTTTCGTACCTTTCATGACATGATTGGTCGGGTAAGTGGCGTTCTTGTCAAAGTCCGCTTCATTTACGCTCTTTCCGCAAACAGGTTCTCCTGTCAGTGTTGACTCGTCAACATGAAGTTGAACAGCCTCAATCAACTCGCCATCGGCTGCAATCTCTTCTCCCGTACTGAGAATCACGATATCACCGACTACAACATCTTTACGAGGAATCTGTGTAACGTTCCCATTACGGATGACCTCCACAGGTTCGTCATCATTCACCTGATTCAAGATGGTAAACTCCTTGTCGGCCTGTAACTCAAAATAGAATGCAAGTCCTGTCGCTAACAGAATAGCGACAAATATACCTGCTGGTTCAAAGAAGACTTCTACACCTTGGCCTAATCCGTAATACTCATAACATGAGATTCCGATAGAGAGTACACCGGCAATCATCAGGATGATAATCAGTGGGTCTCCAAACTTTTCAAGGAACTGTTTCCAAAGAGGGTCTTTCTCTGGTGGTGTCAAGATGTTGGCACCATACTTTTTGCGGCTTTCGAGCACCTGGGCATCGGTCAAGCCTAAATGTCTCTTTTCTTTCATAATTTTTATTTCTTATATTTATATGTGACTTTCAGATTCCTTTTTGCATTGTCAATCTCAATCTTTCCAAGTCTGCTCAGAACACTTTGCCCCAAGAGCAATGGGGCTGCCTGATTGCGTACAACAGATGCCCTAATATTGTCAAGGTGAAGAGTACCGAACTTTACCTCACGGAGATTTATGACAGTACCTTCAGAGACCTCGCCACTGGCAGTTAGAAACTGTTGCTTCCCTATGACATCAGAAGCGGACAGATAACCATTCTTCACCATAAAGGTTGCCTCAACCGAAGACAGGCTTACATCAGAAGCTCCTGTGTCAAAAATGAAATGAAGCGGAAGTCCGTTGATAGTACATTTCACTTTGCACATATCCCCTTCTTTAGAGAAAGGAATTTCTTCTGTCCTTTCTTCATATGTTGTGTCATCTTTATCATCAACATTTGTTTCTTGATTATGTATCTCCATATATTCATGGATTAAATCAATAAAGTCCTTTTCGGCTCGGATATTATTCAGGTCTCGGTCACGTGCAATATGGGCAAAGCGTCTGAATCCGAGTTCCAAAGATTTTCTTAGGTAACCTATAGCCTTCTCATTCTCTCCCATAATGGAGTATAGGCAGGCTGCATCGTAAAAATCACCTTTGTCGTTCTTCGTCAATATACTATCTGTAATTTCAATAGCCCTTTCTTTGTTCCCAAGATAATAATAAGCATATTGGGCACATTCCATCTTCCCTTCAACACTATCGAGCTTTATCACTTGCTGGAAATCTGATTCTGCTGCTTTCATATCTCCCTTTAGGCGATATAAGACGCCACGGTTTAGATAGCAATATGCATATTCAGGTTTCATTGTTATGCAGAGCGTATAATCTTCTATTGCTCCATCAGTGTCACCTGAATGATCCTTGAACCATCCCCGACGATAGTACCCATATCCTTCGTCTGGTTTTTTCTGCAGGAAACAGTCCATAGTAGCAATCGCATCTTTTGTGTTTCCTGCATTGTCTTCGATGTTGGCTTTGTAGAAAATATAGTCTGTGTCTGTGGAGTCCAAACTTATAGCCTGCTTACAATAATATAAGGCTCTTTCATAGTCACCCATATCATCGTAGCAATTTGCCAGTCTGTATGCGATGACATCGCTACTTTCCTTATCAAGAGCTTCCTTGTAAAATGTAATTGCACTGCTGTATTTGCTCGCATGTTCATAGACTGTACCAAGACAGTAGTTCCAATAGTTTTCATTCGGTTCTTTTGCCTTCTGCGCTTTTAATTTGGCAATGGTCTGTACAAACGCAGAATCTGCCAAATTTTGTAGAAGATAAAAAGCCTTATTGTCCCCGTCAATGGATAATGCTGTAATAACATCATCTATCGCCTTATCATATTTCTTCAGTCCCAAATAACTATCGGCTCGGAAAGAATAACCAGAGGAATAATTTGAGGCCAGTCTTATCACATGGTCAAACTGTTTTAAAGCATCCTCCCAATGTTTCTGGGCATTTGCATTTCTGCCTATTCCCATATATCCCATGACACTACCCTCGTCAAGTGAAATCATCTTGTAATAGTCTGCATCAGCCAAATTATATTTTCCCTGCTCGTAATATATTTGGGCACGTTTACTATATATTTCTGGTTCCTCGGGGGTGAAGCTAATGGCCTGCGAATAGTCCTTTATGGCGCGTATAGTATCTTCCAGATTGAGATAGATAGTTGCTCGCGTTGAATAGGCAAACGACATATATTCTTTATCTTTGGACGGAATCTTCTTTATAGCAACATTTGCAGCAGTTAGCGCCTGACCATATTCTTCAAGATGGTTTTGTACAAGTGCAATCCAAGCGAAAGCATATCCGTTCCCTGGATACTCTTTGACTTCCTTATTCAAATATTTAAGTGCCTCCTCTACATTATTGTTTTGTATTGCCTCCACGCCACGAGTGTAATTATAACTATCAGGACGTTTCACTTTCTGAGCCAATGCATGTGCTGAGCACAGATACAATAGGCATATTATAATTTTTACACGCATATAGGAAAGTTTTTAATGTTGCACGGGATGATTTTCTATTTGATTCATTCTCGTAGATTCAAGAATAGGCAGGTTTGTTTCAGTAGGAACATAGATGACTGTTTTATTGCTCAGATCCGATTGCTGACGCACCCACAGATATTGAATATAAGTAGGAGTGATACTTCCATTCTCTATCCTAATTGCCTCGGCAGCTCCCTTTGCGCGTTCTATTTCGGCTTGGGCATTCAATTTCTCAGCCTCAAGATTTGCACGTGCCTCCTCGATTTTTATCTTACGATTCTGCTCCGCTTTGGCGAATTCTGCCTTACCTTCCATTTCTTGACTCCACACATTATACCAAGGTCTGATGAAGGCCATACTGATTGCCAATACTATTATGATACAGATTCCCCACAATCCCTTCTTGATAAGGTCGGGAGTAATATTAGTTATGTTATTGTAATTATTCATTGTTCTACTATTGTTTTGTTATAACCATCTTGCGACACCTCCGTGGTGTGAACATGTTCCTCTTCGACTTTGGCTAAAACTATATGTTCCATCTCGACATAAAGCCGTAGCACCTGCCGGAGTTGATGTATAATATGTTGGTGATTGAACTTTATTCCCATATGTATTAGTATAATACCTGACATGTCCATTAGCGATAGAGGCCTTGTGATTGGTTTTTGTCCTGTAATCGCGAGCTGGTTTTGATAGTGGTGTTGATGACAAGTATTGGGTAGATATATACCCAATGTGTCCTTTATATTCTACGGGAACCCATTTGCAATCACAATCTTCATCAATTGTCACAGGTGTACCAAAAGGTATCACAGTTATGACAGAATATGCCGTACTCGGTCCATATCTTAGGTTGAGATTTGCTGTCACGTATTTTACAAATGCTTGACATTCAATGTTAACAGATGCAAGCAGTAAACTAAGAAAATATAGAAATTGTTTCACCCTCATATTATACCTTTTATTCTTTATCAATTGTTATCTCTTCGGCACATACACCTTATTGCCTCTGCTATTTACATAGTATTGACCACCGCGACTGCCAGTATGGATGGTTCTACCAGCTCCATAGTTATAGGCGTCAGAGGAATAGTCGCGAGCCCGAGAGCCTGTTGAACCTGTGAAACTGTTAACATTACCACGAGTTGAATAGTTGTCGTGGTTGGTACCATTGTTGGTGGTCTTGTAGTGACCTTGTACGTAGGTTCCGTCCTTTCTGGTGTAACCGCTTTGATAACGGACAGAAGAATTGGTGCTGCTAACTCCAAATGCAGAAGTGTTTGTTCCGTAATTTGTCGTAGAGCCATAGGAACTCTGAGCCTTTACACCAATTGTGCTGCAGAAGATTATTGCAGCTGTAATAAATACCTTTCTCATTGTTGTTTACTTTTTGATGATTAACTTTGATGGTGCAAAGGTACGACCTAACTTTGGTACACTATGGATTATCAAAATGTTACAACTGTTCTTATGTTTGAGCTTGGATATTAGGGTGCAAGGTTTTACCCAACGATTATTGTCTCAATTTTGATTGATAATTGACACCTTGTTTCAGATAAACAACGAGAAGCATTAACCCCATGAACACGAAAGCCAAAGGTAGGAAACGGAAATTAGCAAATGTATCATATAGTCCATGTATAAGCATTGGAACAATGATTGCCAAAGCATATAGTCCTCGCCGATACTTTGGGTACAGATAGGCAAAAGACAAGAAGTAACCTGCAATGCCGCACCAACAGGCATGCAGGAATGGCAAACTTGTCAGTCGAGCAATGTTAAGGAAGAAGGCGACATCGTATGCCTGCTCTGCATTCACTGTCATTTGATATTGAACACCTTCATAAACACCGAATGCTATTCCAGACATCAAACCATAATAGACCATGGTCTGCGGAATAAGCGGTTCTTTTGCTTTTCTCAATATGTATATTAATGGTAAAAGTTTTACCAACTCCTCTGTGAGTCCCACACCAAACACAAATCCAAAAGCAGATATGGGGAATGGTGCTTCAACAAGTGCATAGCACGGATTAATCTTTGGTAGTCCCAATATATCCCATAGTGAAAATACTAATATCTGCGTCAAGAAAAACACAAGCAAAGTTGTCTTTAGACTCACCTGTTGTGTCTTGAAACAGGTATAGAAAAAGAGTCCCCAAATGATAGAGAAATATAAAGCAACTTCATAAAACAACAAGAAACCGCCAAAAGGCATATTCATGATGACCATAGGCACTAAACCAACGATTGCCAATATAATGAACCGCTGATCTGTAAGAAAGCCCTTAGACAGCATAGTGGTTCTTGGAAATATAAGTTCAGAACCGATAGATTTCAGTTGTGAAAGAATATTTCCTTTGTTCACAACATTATATTTTAATCCTGCTAATTTAAGATAAAACCCAACAGTTCGTTCGGTGTTATCTCCTACTTTAACAGCTTTGTCTTGAGCAAGTATTTGCCCTTGGTTGACATAAGAGAGTAGAACTTGTTCTGTATATGGCCCAAAACGCTGGTTGTTTCGTATGACATAGATATTCATAGGCTATACTGAATTATAAACCCCGTCCTTTTGGATCAATTCCATATTCATTCTCGTGTGCATCTCCATCACCAAAGAGCATCCATAGTCCATAAAATGGAATAAGCTGATACCAACCAGAATTACCTCTATCATGGCATCGCTTTGCACCTTGAGCCAAAATAAACCATAATGCAGGGAAATACATAATGCAATAGAATATTGCCATTTCTTCAGATACCTGATTTTCAGGAGTTATATTTATGGGCAGAAACAAGATGTTAAATAACAAATATGACAGACCATACTCCAATCGCCTTATTCTTCCTTTAAAAGAAAATGGATGTTGGAACATTCTTTGCTTTATAGGTGTATCTGTTTGATGAGAATGGGTTGTTTCGCTATTCTCATAAGTGTCATTATGAATCACCTGACCTTCATGTTTGTCTAATTCTATTCCTTTCTTTGTATATTGAGAACAGGATGTCTGATCGTATGTTGGTGAAGAAGATAGTAATTTACACAAACCTTCACTGAATGATATGCACCTTGTACATTGGTCCTTTATAGCCATAGTTTTTTAATTTTTAACTAGTTGAACAACAACAAGTCTTCCTCCTTGACTTTTATCAAGTAAAATCTGCCGTCCCTCTGTCAATGGAACGTAACCGCCAATAGGAATATCTTTCCCCTCCGTAATATCTTTCATGTCTGGCAAACGACGGTTGATAAGAATCCACTGTCCATTATGGAAATGGAAATCACCGACAGGCTTCTTATCCTCCGCGCTTGTCTTTTCATTAGCTGATACAAGATTGTTGGAGTGCCATTTATATAATGTCTGTTTGTCATAAACCATCAAGCGATAGTTTTCAGACATATACTTTCCATGGGAGGGTGCATAATAAAAGTTGAGGATAGGTAATTGTCCTTTATACTCCTGTCCGCAGAAAGGGCATTTAGGTTTTGTGGTGTTGTCAAACACATACCAATGAGCCTCGCATTTAGGGTTCTGGCAGGGTTGTACCAAATCACAGGTCTTAACCAAGGCTACCTCCCACTCTTGTGCAGTAGGACGAGCAGACGGATTATGCAAACCATCTATGAAAGCCCTATCGAATAGTTTTTTCAAATAAGGTCCACAGATAGTATATGGCAATTTGTCGGGATCTCCTTGTGGTAATTCTGATTTGCCAAGTTGACCTGCTTTGACCCGATTGGTCTTGTCTGTCGGATGCTCTATGAAGAGTGCGTTTGAGCCATAGCGCATATCATCATCTTTCTGCGGATCGATGTCCCAAACTTTCCCTCCATCCAAAGGATGACGATTCAAAAGGAACGTGTATATCAGTACAGCAAGGGCATGTTGGTCTGTCGTCCTTTTGGGCAGGTTCTTTTTGGGGTCATCTACTTTCAACGCTTTAGTAGCAAGTACCTCTGGTGCAATAAAACCAGGCGTTCCAACTACTTCTGGTGGAAATTTACCAGGAACAACCAAACCGTCATCGTCTATGATGCAGGCGCTTCCAGACAAAGGGTCAACCAATACATTGTTATATGAAAGATCCGAGTGGGCAAGACCAGCAGCATGGAGACGACGCATGCCACGTGCAATCTTTAGACACATATGTAAGCGACTAAGGAAAGTACCTTTTTGTTCAGTTGGCACAAATCGGTTGATAAGTTTTGCAGAAGAAAACCATTTTCCATTCTTCTCCTGTCCATTCTTGATAAATGGCCATGTATCAGCTATACCAGAGAAGAAGAATTTCTTGTCGTAGAAGGGAATAACAATGCCTGTCAATCCTTTCCATTCAACCATTTTAGTGGGCCAAGGGAAAATACTCTTCCAGTATTCTCCTTCGGGATTTTGTATAAAAATCTTTGCACGATAAACACCAACGATGTTTTCCAAACGGGCTTTATCATTGGCATTTATTTGTTTACGATAGAATGCAACAACATACGTCTTGTCTGTGGAGAAATAAACATCCTTTACTCCACCCTGAGCCTTGATTTCATCGTAGAACTCTACAGTTGAACCGTCAGACGCTTTCAATGTTACTTTGTTTGCCATAGTCGATACTTTTAGTACAAAATTGCAATAGTACGGTCATCGTGGTTACCTGGAGACCAGAAATCAAGCCAATTGAGAAGTTGGTCTTTCGATGTCTCATTGTCATCTGTCAATTCCACACCGCTTTCTCTTAGATTATTCCATAAAGCATCCCATTTATCAGGGTTGCAGAGGTTTGCATCAGTTTCAAACATTGGATCGCTGACTCCGTCTGTCATCAAAAACAGAGCTGTGAAGTCAGGTACAATACTAAAGCGCAAGCGTTGGTATAGCGACGTCGCATCCTTAAAAATTTCAGGCATTGTAAGGAAACGTGTCTGTCCTGCATATTCTCCTTCATCAGGCACACCCAACAATTTGGCAGTATGATTCACCTTGTCGTATAGGCAAATAGCCCCATCACCGACCCAAAATGATGCGACAAACCAACCATACGAGAATTTTTTGCATATGGTCAGTAGCAGAGTTGTAGCATATTGCTTAGAGGGAATGTTCTGTTTCTTTGCTTCTTCAAAGATGGCTTTTTGTGCTTTGTAAGCGGCATTACCAACAATCTTATAAATATAGTCGCCTACCATCTTACGGGCATCACTTTCGCTTTGCTCTTTATATTCATTATAAATATTTATGTATTCCTCAAACTCTGTACTATCTGTCAGATATGTCTTGCAATGTTCCACTACAGTCTCACAGGCTATACGAGAGCCTTCTCGGGAATATTTCGCAGAACCTGCGCCGTCGGCAACAGCCATCACATACCAGTTGGTCTTGTCGTCGTGATACAGTTTGAAATGGTCATCGCGCGGTTTTGCTTCCTGAGCATGTGAGCGACCACGCTTACTTGCGGCAACAATATCCTTCTGCGGTTCACCTTCTTCAAGAGCCTCAACCTTTAAATATTCGTTTTGGCAATCTTCCTTCTCATATCTCGGTTCCGGCATACCCTTCCAATCTACCGGAAGATTCTTCCACAACTTACGTGGGTCTTGATTTATAATGAAAGGGATAGTTCGCTCTAATACAGGGCAGTTATCAGGCAATTCAAGCCCCTCGTATTGATACCTCATTATCAAATCAAATGAGGAAGTCTGAACTAAAGCTCCATCCTTGCGATAATATTCAAGAGAGGGTGTACCAGTTATGCAGAATCCTTTCTTGTCATCAGCTACTTCAATGCTTAAGCCATGTTGCTCAACAGAAAGTCCTGTAACACTTTCTATAATAACCTTACTCTCCTCAGGAAGCACAACCTTCTGGTCATAAGGTTGATTCTCTTTAGCATTAGGTATATTGAATGCGATGGCTTTTACTTCATTTTCTGTTATTAATACTTTATCCATCAAATAGTCATTATATTGATTCCATAACTTATCGGAAAGGAATCTTACGAATCCCTCTACCTTTTTCTCATCCCTGTCTTCGCAAAGGATATCTATGATTTTCTCTATGTTCATGGCCATTATCCACGTCCTCTTGTTATATCCATACCTCCTTCAGCGATTTCTCCAAGACTTCCTTCCATTCCGCACCAAGGACAAGAGGTTGTGTGACCATCAGAACACATAATATTCCCACATTCACAAACAACGACACCCAATTGATTACCACAACATGGGCATGTAGGAACACCACGCAAAGACATCGTATTAATGTTCTTGTTAGACTTCCCATCGCTCAATGCTTCGTATTGCTCACCATCAATGGCGTAAGCACCTACAAGTTTGTAGTCTGTAGCCTTGATATTGAGACTTTCCAGACCTTCAATGTCAACAAATCGTTTGGCATATTTGACAAGATAGTTCTTTTTGGTGTTGGAACATTTGCCAAGAAGTACGACAAAGTTTTCATCCACTACGCAAGGAGATGATGTATCGACCTTTTCAAGATTGATTCCATTTGTAGGTGCAAGTTGCACCTTGTCTTCTCCCATGTCTGTCACAGAAACACTTGTCGCCTTGATTGATGCGGTAACCCATTTGAAGAATGCCTTAAATGAAAGTTCGTCAGTGTTTGTCAGGCGAAGGACATTCTCTGAGATTTGTCCCAATACATGAGTATCGACATTATCACCGATAGAAATTGCCACAAGATTTGCATTGCGACGATACTTCAGGTTCCAACGTGCAAATGAAGCTTTCGTATCGTCCGTTGGAGTCCCATCAGTAAACAAGAAAACAATCGGCTTCCAGTCGCCTTTTTGTTCTAAAGTCGTTTTCACCAACTCTTTATCCATACAGTCCATCAGATAGTTCATGGCTGTGCCAAGAGAAGTTCCACCACCAATCGGGAAAATAGGAGGATAGAATTTATATAGTTCCGTCAAAGGTGAGATTGTTTGCGCCTTACCTGCAAAAGCAATCACAGAAACAAAAGCCGTTTCCAAAGCGTATGGATCAGTGCGCAATTCCTGCACAATCATTCTCATTCCATCCTGCACCTGCAGGATAGGATCTCCAACCATTGATTCTGATACGTCAACGAGGAAATAAATTGGTAATCGTCTCATGGTTTGTCTGTTTTTATATTACTAAATTTACTTCAGCTGGTGGGGCTGGTAACTCTGTTTGTTCTGAAACACCCATAGTACGTCCACCTTGCTGAACATTTATAGTTACCCATTGGAAGAATTTCTTGAATGTACTGCTGTCCATAGTGTCAAGCGTAAATACATTTTCCGTTAGTTTCTTCAGAGGTTCAGTCTTTGCCTTTGGTCCTGCTGCACAAGCAACAATATTCGTAAACTGATGCTGCTTGATTCTTTTGATGGCTTCTTCATAAACCATCAAATCGGCAGGCTTTCCATCTGTCATAAGGAAGAGTAAAGGCATCCAGTCACCTTTCTGCTCTCTGGTACCCATGTTCACCTCTCTGTCATAACAATCACATAAGACATTAAGTGCTGCGCCTGTATGCGTCGGCCCCGAGTCTGGACAAACAATGTCAGGTAATTGTAAATTCTCTAATTCAGTAAGAGGGAGGATTTGTTTTACCTCCTTATCATATGTTATTATACTGATACATGCTGTTTCCAAAGCGTATGGATCCAAGCGCAGGGAGGCAATCATATCGGCCAATCCGACTTTTACAGACTCTATTGGTTCGCCTTGCATTGAACCAGACGTATCTATTAGTATATATACAGGTAATCTTCTGCTCATATTCAGTTATCTTATTCGGATGATGCCTGTTTTATTAGACATCATCCGAACGGTTAAAACTCTTATACCACGATGTTCACCTCTGGAGGAGGTGGTGGTAATTCACTCATTGTTGTCGCTTCTGCTGCTGTCTCTTCAACAGATCTGCTACTTGTACTGATGCTGGCAGAGACCCATTTGAAGAAAGCCTTAATGGTTGCGCTGTCTGCTGTATCAAGCTGAACAACATTTTCTGTAATCTGTTTTAATGTGTCAGTGCTTGCACCTTGACCAGCTGCACAAGCGACAACCATTCCGCATTTGCGTTTCTTAAACTCGGCAAGCCCCTTTGTAATGTCATCAGTGGGTACACCATCAGTCATAATGAATATCAGTGGTTTCCAATCGCCTTTAACCTCTGCCGTTGTCTTTGTAATCTCGCTGTCTATCTTTTGAGAAAGCAATTCCAAAGCCTCACCGAGAGCGGTACATCCACTTGCCTCAATGTTGGGTTGTTGGAAAGCTGCTAATTCCGTAAGTGGAGCTATCTGCTGTGCAGACGAATTGAAAGTTATTATACTGATGAATGCAGTTTCCAATGCATATGGGTCGCTGCGCAAGGTTGAAATAAGCGTTTGAACGCCGTTCTTTACCGCCTCAATAGGTTCACCGTACATTGAACCACTGGTGTCAAGGAGTAAATATACAGGTAATCGTCTCATAATTGTAGTTATTTAGAGTAGTCTTTCATTACACGTGAAATGGTATGAACGATGGTTCTGTCTTCAAAGGCATCGCCAATTGCAGCAAATTTCCAATCTCCATTACGTCGATAGAGTTTTCCCATCACCAGAGCTCGCATTCCGCGACAATTCTCCTTAGTTGCAACATCATATTGTGCAAATACAGATTTAACTTTTGTCGCAGTTCCCTCATACATTCTAATAGATGCATATGGTATCTCAGAGAAATCTCCACTGAACTCATTGTTATTGTAAATATTCAAGAAGAATACAATAGAGTTGGTTTGAGGACTCACTTTTGTCAGGTCCACAGTAATGATTTCGTTATCCAATCCATCATCGCCGTTTTGGTCACCCTGCAAATCATCTCCTGTATGATGAAGCGCACGATCTAAAGAATCAAGTTTGCCATTAGGAAGTCCTACGTTCTTATCTCCAAAACGATATAGAGGAGAGTAAATGTGGTCAATAGGTTTACCCTCGGAATCAAACATTAGACAACTAAGGTCTAAATCAACATCTACATTTGAAGACATCAGTCCGAAAAATGATTTTTTGACGATGGCTCCCCAATTACAACCTACACAGAAACTTGTAAGTTTTGCGCCTGTCTCTTTTTCAAGATTGATGCGCTGTCCTTTTTCTAATCTAATAGCCATATTATTAAGTATAAATATTAATCTTTGCTTCCTGGGCTATAATTGAACCCCCAGCCGTATGTATTATCGCAATCTCTGTGACCATCGTGGAATGTGACTAATTTCTTGACAAGGATAGAGTTGTCACCCGCAAAGTCGAGTTGAGCGATAGCACAGAATTTTTTGTTAGTAATCTGGTGTCCCATTTCTACTACAACGTCTTCATTGTCTGGAACTGTAACCTTTACTATAGCATTTGTGTCAGTCCATTTTGCTACACCTTCATAAATAAATGTATAGACGACAATTCGTCTTATCTCATTTATTCCTGCTGGATTGACATAGATGGTTTCCCCAGAGGATGAGCCTCCACCTCTGTCATCTCCTTGGTGCCATATATAAGGAGCCTTGTCATAGCAACCTTGGCGTGTGACATGATGTCGGTCACCTCCGCGATTGTGTGAAAACTGCAATCCGTCTATCAGCATCTTCTGACCATTGCGAAGTTCATAGAAACAACCTAAGTCTAAATCAACGGCTCCTCCAAAAAGACTTTTTAAAAAGCCTCCCTTATTCCAATCGAGATTGATAACAATCTCTCCAAGCACAGGTTTCCCTTCTCGCTTCTCCAAATTGATGCGGTGTGTATCACCTCCTTTTTCAAGAATGATAGCCATAGTATTACATAAATTTAGATGCATATTTTCGGCATATAGGCTCTAACCCATCTGTATGGGCTTCACCAACAGCTTGGAATTTCCACTCGGAACCTCTGCGATACAAACGACCGAATTCTACACCTTTATCAGTGGAAAAGTCTTCGTCAAGATCATACCGACAAATCACCTCCCCCGTGATGGCATTCTTTATCTGGATATATGCATCTCTCACTTGACCGAAATTGTATTTTCGTCTGGGGTCGTTAGAATCATTTGGATTCCAATAGATACTTACAGTGAAGAGAATTTCTTTTATTGATGCCGCTGTTTTTGTTAAATCAACATCTATTTCTTCGTTGCCTTCACCTGTATCGTCATCATCGTCTCCGAGGTCATCTACAGAGCCAAGAACGCTCTTGTCTAATGAACATCTCCGTTAACCTCAATTTTATTAGGAGAACCATAGAAAACAAAGTCATATTCATTCTCTATTTGTCCGCTATTCCCTAATAAGAACGTTGAAGCGTCAAGGTCATATGGTGGGACTGCATTAGGATTTACCTTCCATCCCATTTCAATTTTCAGACGAGTAAGTGTGTTGTCTATCTCTACTCGCTGTCCTTTAACTAAGTTTATCGCCATATCAATTACTGTGCGTATTTGTTTACGAGTGACTGTAATCCTCCTTTGCTACCGATACCCATTGCTTCGAATTTCCATTCGCCTCCACGACGATACAGACGACCGAATTCAACAGCGGTCTCAATAGAAAAGTCCTCATCCAGGTCATAGCGAGCAATCTCGGTGTTATTTTTTGCATCATAAATGCGGATATACGAGTTGCGGACTTGACCAAAATTCTGTTTGCGTTCTTCTGCCTTATATATCGTAGCAGTAAAAACAATCTCCTGAATCTGAGAACTTACCTTTGTCAGGTCAACGTTCAAGGTTTCATCGTCACCTCCATCGCTGTTTCCTCCTGTAAGGTCATCGCCTGTTGACTCTACGGAGTTATCTGGAGATTTCTGATTGTTGTAGAATACGAAATAGTCATCAGTTGGAATCTTACCATTACTACCTAACATGAATGCGGATGCATCCAAGTCGAAATCGTAACCAGTACCCTCGTTTGGATCCCAGCCAAGTCCTACACCTACCAGCGAAAGACCCTTGTCCATGCTGATTCTTTGTCCTTTTTCAAGATTAATCATAATCGTAAAATTTAACGTTTGTCTTTTATCTAATGCAAAATTACATTGTGAATTTCATACTGCTTGATTTTCAGAAACGTTACAACCATATACATCTTTTTATTATCAGGTTTAGTTGCAACCTTTGAACACTATCATTTATGGAGTTCTATAATGCTGAAATCTTCATCCAGTCCTCTGATTCGGAAAGCAGTTTTATATCTGATTGGGAAATACCACAACAATAACACATTGAGGGAGGAATAGACACAGAATAATTCCCATAGATATTTCGATGAATCATATAATCATCGACATGATATAGTACTTTGCTCAATTTGGACAGCTGCTTTTTAAGCAGACTAATCATAGGTAAGCGAATCTCGGGTATTTCTATATTTGGTGTTTTGTCTTCTTCGCCACCGAACATTCGGTATATCATTCGATATTTTTTCATGATAGCCTTCATTCTTTTCTGATACCTTTCTAATTGTCTTGGAGATTCCGGTTTGTTGAAATTGATTCCTCCACTGGCGGATTCCAATAGAAATAGCGCATATAGCGCTTTTTCTCGTCGATGTATCTTGTCAATCTTGGCATCTGCATCAGGAAAACAAATCCGTTCTCGGAGAGGATCTATTACAATTGTGCTCCGAACACCTTTGCGCAGCATAAGAATATCGAAGATGAGTCGGTAATAGCCAGTAAAGATGAACCTGCCTTTTGATTCTTGAATATAATTTAGTCGGAGATTATGGTAACATTCTGCGAAGAGATCCATAACATACCTTATCGTATCAAGTGGACTGTCTGCAATCTCTACGATCAAGAAATTGTCATTTCGATTTTCACCTATTGCAGATTCTCCAATTTTGATAAGGAATGAGGGATTAATGGTTCTAAGCTCCTTCATTGATAACTTTGTGGCCAACTGCTCATTACAGAAAGATGAGGTTGACAAGTTTTGCATCTGCTTAATAATGCTAAAAAGTCGCTCTTCGCTTACTTTCGGATATAGAAATTCTGCTATTCTGAGGAAATCTGCTTCTGCGATGCTGCCATAATGTTCACTGACTTTAGGAAGATACATAAGTTCAAAACCAGAAAGTCTCACTTCTGAGCAGATTTCTCGATAGAACCGCTCCATCTGTTCGTTTGTCTTATCGTCAAATTCACTTTCAAGATACAATATTTGGGAGTTTTCAAAAGATATAACAGAAGAGTCAACAGAAAGAACAGATGCTTCATAGGGCGTGTTTAGTGTTAGAACAAGTCTTAAAGCAATAAGCAGTAGTGCTTCTTCTTTTGCACAAAAATCGTCCGACATAGCGACTCTGTTAAAATCATTCATTAATGAATGCTTGACGTTTTCTTCTGTCATAGCAATGATGTTTAACGCTTTTGCCAGATTCAGAGATTCCGCAAAAATCTCATCATCCTTTGTGATACCATATTTTTCTCTAAGGTCATCAAGGAAGTCTATTTCTCTCGTGTCAATAATCCCATCTGCTTTGATTAAATCTGAGACTACCCTTATGATACTTGCTCGTTCTTCTTGTTTCATGCCCGTCACAAATTGTTAGCTAATAGAATATTTGAGGGGGATTTAATGGGAATCTCTTTCTATGAGAACCCCAAATAGAAAAGAACACTATGAATGAATTACTTATGAAACGCAATCTCTGGATTTAATCAAACAATAAAGCCTAATACTGCTAATATTCTTTCCTTTTTCGGAGTAATGAGCAAAAAATATCATAAATATGTCGTTCTTTTAAGTGGAATTATGTAATTTTGCAATATAATGGGGTATTGTGGGGTTCTCATAGAAAGAGATACCCAATCTGCTAACAGAAAGGGCATCTCAACATCTTGCATTTTACAGTAAATCTGCCAATATTTTGCTATTCGCATCATCTACCGCAGATGTATCAAGCGTAGATAAATATATAAGAGTTGTTTTCTCGGAGTCGTGTCCAAGCCCATCGCTTATTACATTTAGGGGAATATTCTTTTGTTTGGCAAGGCTTGCCCATGTATGGCGGGCCACATACATTGTAAGTGGAATCTGAATGCCTGCCATTGTACCAATCTTTTTCAACCACCTGTTTACTTGCTTACTCATATTCTTATAGTATTTACGGCTCTCTCCATCTGGCGTTTTCAATATAGGCAGCAGATATTTGGCATCTGTTGAATACTTGTCAAGTATATCCGACATCTGTCTCTCCCATTTTATATCAAGCCGTTGCCCTGTCTTCTGTCGACAATAAACAAGATGACCATTTTGCAAGTTCTTATGCTGGAGATTGGCCATGTCTACAAAGGACATGCCTCTGAAATACAGACTAAGGAAAAACATATCACGCGCAAAATCCAGTTGAGGGAACAACCTTAGGTCCAATGTCTTGATACGCTTCAAGGAGTCTATTCCAATTGCACGTTTTGTCGTTGTGGCAATGCCTGTATATACATTTTGAAAGAAGTCACAAGAAGGTATCAATGATTGTCTCACGGCCTTATTGAGAATTGTATGGAGGATTCTCATATAAAAAGAGGTACTATTTGGTGCTAGTCCATCTTTCTGCAACCATAGTTCATAGTCTTCTATCATATTTTGATCTATCTCATACATAAGAATATCATCTCGTTTGAGAAATCTCATAAAACTTCTATAAGTAGATAGGTATGTTTCACTTGTTCTTGATTTCCCTTTTTGCTCCAATCTTACGATTTGCCCCATAATATAAGAGCGAAAGGACTGTTGCGCCTTTTGCGTTTCAAATTCGTGCACGACAAGGTCATAATCTACAGATTCCGACACATTAAACATACGCTGGGCTATTTCGTATAACTTTGCAGTTTCCCAATCTGTACGTTTTCTGATGGTCATGAGCTCTTTTCCTCGTTGAGACAATGCATCTATGATTATCAGTCCAGTTTGTTTACTCCATTCCGTCTCGTAGATTTGATATTGGCTGTTATATTGATAACTGGCACGGCGGAAGATAATTTGGTAATACAACCGACCAGCCTTTTTCGGAACAGAGGAGGGACGGAAGCATAGTTTAACAGAGAGTCCTTTCATTGTTCTATCTTCGTTTCTTTCCATAAGTTGTTTTTATATTATTGTTCTTATCATTATCTTTGTCCCTCCACGGCAATTCAGACGTTGAACCTCCACCACCAGTGCCTACGTGTGGTTGAGCAGACCCTCCCGTTGCCAGTTCAATGGCCGCATTGAGTAAATTGGCTTGTATCTCGCTGACTTGCTCGGCAACACTGAAACAAGCGTTGACAAACTCGTGTTCTGTTAGTTCTCCATTGCTGAAGGCGTGCAATCGCTTGTCGCTATCGCTGAGGTAGGTGACAGCGGTATGCTCTATCTCCTTAACCTTTGTCCAGATTTTCAGAGTGACGGTATAAGGGTTGTTACCAAGGAAGCGATGACCGATGAGTTCCGCTCCTGATGAAAGCCGGTACCGCTGAGGGTTGGCCTTGCGGTCAAGTTCTTCAATTCTGTTCTTCTGCTTTTCAATGACAGCCTCTTTCTCGGCAGCTTTCCGCTCTGCGATTTCCGCACGCCTGATGGCAGCATCGATTTCCATCTGATAGCCATTCCGCAGTTTTGCTATGTCAGATTCATGCTTCTGCTTTAGAGTGGTTTTCTCAGCTTCTAGTTTTGTAATCTGAGCCTGGAGTTTTGTCAGTTCTTTCCTTGCCTTGGCAAGGTCTCCTTTGCCAAATATGGCGAATATCGTACTCTTGCCCTCCTTGGTTTTCTCCACCTCCTTCTGTAAGTAGGCGATGTTCTCCTCAAGCTGTTGCATCTGCTGCTTGTAGTGGGTGGATGTGGCAATATGTCTGGCAGTGGAACCGACAATGCCACGCTTCAAACCGAACTCACTCATGGCAGCGGCATAGGTATTCTGATACTCGTGTAGTTTGGCACGTTTGAGCACGTCATCTGCTGACAGTCGTGGACCAGACTTGGTGTTGTACTTCTTCTCTCCCTCTCGTTCACGCCTCTGTCGTTCGGTGTTGACGATGGGTACAATGGTGGCATGCAGATGAGGAGTCTTCTCGTCCATGTGTAGCACACACGATACAACATTTTCCTTACCGAATGTCTCATGCAGCCATCTCATGTTGGCTTCTATCCACCTCTCCAGTCTGCCTTCCTCCTGTATCTTCATCATCTGTTCGTGTGTCCCCGTCAGGATGATTCGGATAGCCTTACACTGGTTGCCAGCTACCTTGCGTGTCAGTCCGGCATGGTCTATGCGGTACTGTATGGCTTCAGTCCTGTTCCTAACCCCTTCGGGAAATGATACCAGTTCCCTGTTCAGATGCGTGCGGCTACGGTCGGCATTGTCCGGCACATAAGTCTTGCCCTGTGCATCCTTTCTCTCAATGTGGCACGACATTCCACTGTCGTTGCCACTGCCACGCTGAAGGTGGCATACTGCATATTGTTCTTTCATCTTTCTTAATTGTTTTGTTTGTGATAAATTGAATACCTTAATTGTTAATAAAATGCCGTCCATTCATCCACGGATGCCATAGGCTGTCCGCTTATGGGGCTTTTTTGCGCTGCCACTCGCAGAGGGGAAGAGACGAAAATGCCCTAATAAGCTACGGCATTTTATAAATACCTTTTCTTATGACAGCAAGCTGTCCACATTACGGTTCTTCAACGATTTTACCTTCGGTCTTATTCCTCCTCACTCGGGATAGCCTGAGCAAGCTCCGTTCTCCTCTCATTCGTTCGTCAGTTGCAAGCCAAGCTCATCAATGAGCGTCTGTAAGGCAGGATTGCGATCTATCATCTTTTGGAGTATCATTTGCGGTGTGTCTTCCATCAGGAGGAAGTCGGCTATGTCCAGACCTTGGCTTCGCTGCTCTTCCGTTGCCATCGTCTCCAATATGTCATTGACTGATACGGAACGGCAGACCTTGTCGAGCATGGGAATCCGTGTATGCCACTCCTGTGTGGCTCCGAGGTCGGGCATCAGCACCACATCCCTGCCAGCCAATGCAGTGATGGCACGCTCGTTGAAGCAACCGTTCTTTCCGCCTGTGGCCATCCATAGCACATCGGGCATGAAGTGCGAGGCTATGACAGCCGTCTTCTCACTCTCCACTACAAAGACCTTCCTGTCGGGGTATAAGGGAAGAAGATGCTCGCCGAAGAAGCACTGGCAGAGATGATAGTCCTTCAGCCTCATTTCCGTATGCACCCAGCAGACGTGCGGCTGGGGATGCTTCACCCTTTTGCCTGTCGTGGCATCATACAGCATGATCTTTCCTGTGCGGACACGACCATTGCAATCCACCTGCCAGAATATGGCAGCACCTCCCCATTTCCTTGACGTGCCTATCCGGTAAAGGCGACACAGCCTGTCTGCTTCTTCCTTTCCCATACATCTGGCAAGGAATGTGTACAAAGGATTGATGGCATAGTGTGAGAGTGTCTGCTCCATGATGCTTCTGTCTATGAATGATGGAAGTTGCTCCTTTATTGGGACAGATAAGTTCTTTGGCGTGATCACATGCTTCCTTGATAGAGATATTGACTCTTCGGGATTCTCACGGAAGTAGTCACTTGGCGAGAAATGGTAGCCACAACTATGCTCGTGGTCACACCTGCCTACATGCTCAGGGAAGACATAATCCCCACTGGCATCAACATAGCGGGTAAAGCAGGCTTTCCTGCCACATTGCGGGCAAGGCTTCTTGCTGCCCGGATGGTACTTTTCAAGATGATACTTATACTTCTCCATAGTGGTTTCTGAAAAGGAATTGCTCTGATTTCAGTTTTCAGTTCTTTCAGTTTTGCAGAAACCTGAAGGCGGTTGATTCACTCCTCTTACTACTGCAAACTGAAAAAATGAAGAAACTGAAATGTGAAACGGGGACTTATTCGTTGCAGTTTACACTTCGGGATTTCTCAGAAGTAGTCATTTGTTGTGTCTCAAAGACCGTCTTCTGGTATTCCCCTTGCCGGATCTTCTTTATCAGTCTGTTCTTGGCAAGCTCTTTCAGGTAGTTCATCACCGTGCGGTCGGTCACCCTTAGCTGCTTCCCTGCTGCAAGCGCATCCGCAGTGGTAAACGAATCGTTCAGCGTCGAGAGCAGTTCCCTTGAAGGCTCGTCACAAGCATCGTTGGCGACATATCCCCTTATCCTGCAATAGGAATCCTCGAAATACTTCATCAACCTGATAGCCCCATGCATAGCTTGTTTAGTCAAGAACTGGAGGTGGCTCTCGCCACAGGCATAGCGCAACACCTGCAGGATAAGTGCGATGCGTGCCACATGGACAGGGGCTTTCATCGGGCGGGACTCTATCATGTTGTCATCCTCAATGGCATTTGTCCGCTGTATGGTGGCATTGTGACTTGCGATGAATTCATCCCTCGCTTCTTCCTCCATATCTATAATATGGAACTTTGGCCCTGTTCCGTCCTCACCAGTCTCATAGTCAAGGGTAAGAATCTTGCTGATGATGCTCTGCCATGCCTCCATGGCGGAAGCGGAACGATGATGTGTAGAGTTATCCTCCTCCTTCGTCCAGAGTGCCAGCTGCTGTACTTTGGGAAGCGTGAACAGAATACGGTCAAGCAGTCCGTTCTCCTCATATCCCTTCTTCATCAGCTCTCCCATACGCTTCGTCTGTGTGGTTCCTATCATATTGATGCAGGGATGCTCGATATGGATTGGTATGGGGTTGTTGACACGTACCACATCCAGTGCGCCTCCGCTCCACGCCGTCAGCAACTGCTCTATCAGCTGTCCGTTATTGTAGCGGTTGGCGGAATTGAACATGCCCATGATCTCATCCACCAGGATTGTGATACCACGAGGGGAGTTGTAATGGGCGAGGAGCAGAGCCTCAGGCGTGAAGTCAGAAACAAGAGTGCGTGCCAGTACCGGCTTCTCCATGCCGCAGTCGCCTTTACTCTCCTTCGCAGCATTCTGATAGGCAGCCATGTCGGTCTTGAACTTCTCCATATTCGCATTGTCGTTCCTGCGTATGGGTTGGAATGCCGCTTCAAGAGGCGGTGTCTTCCCCAGTCCCGGTCTGCCCACCATGATAATGTATAGTGCGGCATTGGTTATCCATTGCCCTTTCACCCTTACATAGTAGGTTCCTCCCAAAGCAGAAGAGACAGCCGAGAGCATGGCAGGTGCGAGATACTCCACCTTGAAGTTCTCGTACCTTACCATGTCAAGGATGATGGTCTGCACCTTCTCGGGGAAAGCGTCTAAAGGAAAGCCTGTGTCCTTGATACCTTGTACCTCCGACATGACCTTGTTGCATATTTCCTGTGCGATACCCATGCTCATGCCTCCTTCCTTTTGCAATAGTTGGTTACAGTGTCGTTCCTGCCACCTGTCTTGATGCGGCGTACGTCACTCATAGCATACATATTCTTGTTCCCTACCTTGACGGGCACGAGATAACCACGCTTTGCCCACAGGTTGAGCGTGCCGTCGCACACATTCAGGAGTTCTCTCACCTCACGTGTATTGCAGTAGGTCTCCTCCTGGGGTTTCTTGCTCTCTATCTCTTGCCTGTATGCCATGATTGCCCGTTCGGCGATTCCCTCACCGAACATCTTAAGGTCTGCAGCAGAGACTTCTATCTTGACGTTCACGCCCTGCTCGACCAAGGATTCTATATTTACTGACATAATCATATTCTTTATGGGTTCTACAATGGCCATTACCTGAAATCCCTGATGCCTCCCTTCCGATGGCACATAAAAAAGAGGCACCGCCAAACCTCGGGGAAGATTTGACGGTGCAAAATTATGCTGATTCCGTAAGTGATTGAAGGAAAGTTTTTTGTCTTATTTGTCACGACAAAAATGACAATTTATGGCAATGCAAAATGTTCAAAATCCATCTGTTTCGTGGTTAATCCTTTCGGTGTGGTAATTTGGCAGGATGTGAGCAATATGTCTTTGCAAGGCAGGCTCTGCCCACTATACGTTGCAAACGTTATGCAAAATAATCTGTATTATCGTAAAAATCGTTTCCTTTTGAAGATAATTTTAGATAAAATTTGCTTATATTACGCGCGAATCAATGGTTTTATGCAGCTTTTTCGATAAAAAGTAGTATCTTTGCAAGCAAAAGAACTTGTATTAAACCAAAACAAGTTGTAGGACTTGTATTTGAAACAAACAAGTTTGTATGCTTGTAAATTAAATATAGAAAATATGTATGCTGCAATATCCGCTGATGTAGTGTCATCTACTTCACTCTCTCGGGAGTCAATGATTGAACTCAACGAGAAGTTGAAAAAGTGCCTATACATTCTTGAAAGACGTTACCAAGGGTTTTGGGGACGTATTGTCAAAGGCGACTCCATAGAATGTGTCATGAACAGACCAGAAGATGCTTTTGAAGTGGCACTGATTCTGAAAACGTGGGTTAAATCGTTTGAGCCTAGCAATATACAAGAGAACAAGCGATTTAATAGGTATGGTCTTAGGATAGCTATAGGTATCGGTGAAATGAAGACTCTTGACCGTGGTTTAGATATGATGGATGGCGATGCCATTTATCGTTCTGGACGTGCTATGGACAAACTTGTTGGACGAGCTAAATATTCATTTTTAATTTCAATGGCTGACAATGAGCATGAGCAAGCATTACAAGTTATATTAACATTAGTCAATCAACTATTGAATAATGCAACGTCTCGCAAATGTGAGACCCTTTGTGAAAGGATTCTTTCATCAGACACAAGTAAAACAGCTGAAAAAATGGGAATCTCAGTCTCAGGGGTCAATCAAACATTAAAGGATCTAGGATGGAGTGCCATAGAACAGGCAATTTTATATTATCGAAAAGTAACTTCAAGACTATGATTAATAATTTGTTTTTCAATCTTATTGTTGCTCACATTTTGGGCGATTTTTACCTACAATGGGGCTCTTCTTGCAAGAACAAGGTTCTGTATTCTGTAAAGGGAAAGGATCTGTGGTTACATTCCTTGGTAATCGGAATACTCTCATGGTGCGCCATATGGGACTTTAGGGGATGGTGGCTAGCCGCTTGTATAATGGTCCTCCATTTCTTGATAGATTGGGCTAAGTCATATATACAGGTAAAGTGGGATATCTTCAAGATAGAGAATCCTAAACAGGTGAAATTAGTTGATGGCACCAACAAACGGCATGATTTGCGGGTGTTTTTAATCGATCAAATTCTACACATTGGTGTCATCGTACTATTTGTCGATATTTGGCTGGCAGCAAATAATGGTTGGCAGCAATTTGGCTGGCTTCAAGAATTTGCGGTTAGTCACCCATTGCGTACAAAGACAATAGTAGCCATGTTGTTAGCCTTAAAACCAGCAAACATCTTGATATTACTTATTTTTGGAGCATGTAAAGTAACTATCACCTCAACTGGAGATGATGAACACGGGAATTTCCATTCAGGAGAACTAGTTGGATGGTTGGAGCGTGGATTAATGTTGTTATTTGTAGTAATGTCTCAATACGAGGCTATTGGTTTCCTGATTGCTGCTAAGTCCATACTTCGGTTTAATGAAGCATCATCGGGTAGTGAAAAATCAGAGTATGTATTAACTGGAACGCTACTTTCTTTGGCAACAGCACTAGCTTTAGGCATAATAACCTTGAATATTTAACTTAAATCGCCTATACTTTTGCTCTAATCAATAGAGATTTGTGACTGTTCAACGCAATGAGGATAGCATCACGACGATGAGTATCTATGATTTTCTGTTGAATGATAATTCGTTGGTTATTGTAATAAGAACATAATAATAACACCATAGGAAATGAATAATGAAGCTAAGATAATGGATATGTTCTATCGCAGCGAGACGAAACCGCGTATCAGAGAGCGGTTAATTTCGCGCGAACAGTATTTGGAGTTCCTGGAAGGGCAACTGGAAGAGAATAAGGAGCTTTGCGTGCAGGGCGTGGAAGGCGTGGGCGTGACAACGACGCTGGCCCTATTCGCCAAGCGGCACGGAAGTCACTGTGCCTCATACTTCAATAACGGCTGGAGCCGCTACCTGCTAAATCCGAAGGCCATAGTGAGTAGCCTGCAAAGTCAGTTAGAGCTATCTAGCTCCAACATTGAGGATGGCGATAACGAGAAGAATCTGACAACATGGGTATATCGGCTGAATAAGATGACGCGAGGCAAGAACCGTTATTTTTACTTCGTGTTTGACGGCTTCGATAACCTGCCTGTTGTTTTCGTAGACGGCATCAAGAGCGTTCTGACACCGCTGTTCAGCGTCTCAAATGCCCGCTTTGTCTTTTCCGGCGATGCCCAGAACTTGAAACAACTGCTGCCAGAGGGGACTGTACTCAAGCAAACCAACGAGTTGTTCAAATTTCAAGAGAACGACGTGGATGGTTATCTGCGAGGTGTTGACCCCAACATGAAAGCGGAAGATATATCTATTTTCTATAATCTCAGCAAGAAGGGCAATGCTAGGTTGTTAACTATCCTAACGGATAAATTGCAGAAATACGGCATGCAGAAGATACGCGACTTCTACCAATATGGTGTGGACGACTTCTATGCTGAAGACTACGAGTGGATTGAGGCGCAGGCAAGGATTGCGCAGCAACTGATGGCACTGCTGGCATTCTGCGAGATACCAATGAACCGCCAAATGGTCAGGAAGACACTTAATCTGAGCGATGATAACGTGAATGATTTGCTGACATTGTGCGGCGACTATGTGGGTGAAACATACGGGGGTGTGATAGAGCTGAGAAGCGACGATTTCAAGAAGTATCTGCGTGAGAGGATGAACGGACTGAAGAACGACATAGAACTGTTGCTGATAGATGTGATAGAGAAAAGCACTGATATGGGCGAACAGTTTGTCTATCTTCCTGCTCTTTATAAGCACGTGAAGGATAACAAGCAGCTGGTGGACTACCTGACCAGCGAGAATGTGCAGCGCTATCTGGTGGCGCAGCAAAGTCAGGCGGCGTTAAATGCCCAGTGTGAGTATGGTTACAACGCATGTACCGACTTTGAGACGCAGGCGGCAGCCTATTTCCGCTTTGCCATCAACCGTAGCGTGAGCCGCGAACTGGAGAAGAATGAGTTGAGCGATGCCGAAATAGAGGCTCTGATTGCTATTGGCGATGACGAAAAGGCCTACGGGCTAACGCAAAGCGTATTCCTGGTGGAAGAACGGCTGAAATGCCTGCTCATCATAGCTCAGTATGGTCAGCACCTGAGCGAGTCAATGCGCGAGGAGATAGACCAGCAGATTGATGTGCTGACGGCCAGTATCAACTTTGAATACATCCCCGACAAGTCTCTGGAACTGGCCAAGCTGATGTTGCCGGTGAAGATGGAAAAGGCTCTTGAAATCATCGACCGTGTGGCCAAGGTGACAAAAGACAGACAACAGATAGACCGACTCTACACCGCCATCAGTATCTCGTTCAACAATGAAGGGAAGGTTGACGACAACAATATGGCGCAGAGAGCCGACATTGCCAACTCGAAGATTGAGGATGACGGCTTAAGGAAGATGGCTTCGGTGATGCGAACCATCATGAAAGAGAGCACGGCTACGCAGGTGGTGGCCAAGATGAAAGAACTGCCCGCCAGCAGCCAACTCTACTTTCTGCGCTTTTGGATTCCCGATCATAAGGACCTCGACGATATTGGTGAAGCCGTGGAGTATGCTGTGCGGTTGGTGATAGACACCTCACTAATGATGACGCCGAAGGTGACGCTGCTGAAGATGTATTGCAAGCCACTTCCCAAGATGAACGAGGAACAAGTGCGGAAGGTGGTGAGCTTGATTGATGCAGTGGTGGCAAACATCAAATTCCCGACAGTGGAGTACGTGAAGCTACAAATACAAGTGGTGTCGGCATTGATGAAGATAGATGAGGTCGATGCCAAAAACCGCATAGAGAACTTGTATCTGGAGATTGACGACTTGAAGGATAAAGCCCTGCAAGCTCATTGCAAGGCACTATTGCTACGCAACTACGAAAAACTGGGCGACAAGATTGAGGATTGGGTGATGAGTGGCAGCGAACTTAAAAAAGACATTCTCAAAGACATCTTTGACGTGCTTGAGAACTCGGCTTACCATCTGAAAGTGGTGGAAGGACCTATTGCCGCCTTAGTGTGTACTGAGGAGGACTTCGTGAAGGATGTGATAGCGAAGATGAACACGACTGAGCGGCAGTCGCGGGCCTACCTGCGGGCTGCGCTTGAGTATGTGTGGCAGAAGGACGTGAAGCGTCTGGACTGGAATTACTTCGTCCGACTATTCATCCAGATCTCCTACGACACGACCGACAGGTATAAGGCTGTGCTTGAACTGGTCAACAAAGTGGCAGAAGTAAAGGACGGCGACAAGAGCCTGCTAAAGAAAGTGTACAAGCACTATCCGATGCTGAAGCAAGTTGAGCAGGCCGACGTGATGTGCTACCTATTCTCAACACTGTATGTATGGCTGAGCATATACTATGCGGGGACAGACTTGGTGGAAGACACAGCGAATGCGGATAATGTGGATGGGTTTAAGGCGAAAGTAAAGGCCGACCTGGAGTGGGCTTGGAACCAGATTAGCGTGCCTTCGGTGAAGGTGGACACAGGTTACCAGATAGCAAAGGTATTGTCTAAAATCTCGATGAAGAGCGAAGCCAATGAATATGCAGTTAAGGCAGCTGACGTGAGAAAGAATCAATGGCTCTCGTCGGTGTCGTGCCTGACGGCGTATAACATGAGCTTCGGCCTCTATGCTCACTCGCTTGGTATCCTGATACGCTCGGGACTATGCAGGGATGAGGACATTGAAGAGTTTGAGAAACTGATGGACTACGACGGCAACGAGGTAGACAGTATAATTCTCTGGTCGCGAGTGGCGCTTGAGTTCTACGGAGTGAAAGACATTGTGAGATTCGAAAATATTATGAACCGCTTTGTGTCCAAGGCTTCGGAAAAGGACTTCTCGGGTTGGGATAAGAAGCGGTTGCTGTATCACATAGCCCCTGCGATGTTCCTTAACGAAGAGGCCATTTTTTATGACCAACTGAAGAACTATGACAATTGTCTTTGGAATGCGTGCATAGAACACGCAGCGCGATATATCCAGACAAAATACCCCTATTCGGAATATACTGGTAGCAGCGAGATAGAGGTACAAGTGGCACTGGAAAAAAACGACTACGACAAGTTGCTGAACTTGATGCGTCACACGAAAGATGACGGTTTCATCTTTACCTTGACCGACACAATGACCAAAGCCATCAAGCAAAATCTGGGCAATAAACTGACACGAGAGATGCAGCGTGCGCTGTGGAACGAGATTGCAGATGTGGTGAATGAGCAACTGCCGATGGTTGGAGGTATTCAGCACGATGGATACAAAATAGCGTGCATGGCGATGATAGAAGGTTCGAAACTGGGTGGAAAATTGGATGCCGAGCAGCTGAAACATGAGATAGAAGCTATAGGAAACCATGCCGACCAGGCCTTCCTTTATGCACATGTTGCCTGTTATATGCCAAATACAACACAGAAAAGTGAGTTTATTGAGCTGGCTGTGCAGAAAACGGAGGGTATTGACTATACGTTTGATAAGTTCAACCGCTTTACGCTCTGTATGCAAGACTCGTTCGTGGCCGCGAAGTCGAAGGTAAAAGAGATAGGTAAGAAGGTGATGGACTCTCTCAAGAGTGACGGCAATGGGGCATACAGTGACTATCAACGAATGTTGGACTTGGTGAGAGACCATGATGAACAGCTGGCTGACACAATGTTGGAGATGTTGGACGATGACCCTGCTCGCGTGCAATATAAGAAACGACTGAGGCTGCGTATGCACTCGAATCGTAAGATAGAGGCGGCAAAGAATGACTTGGTACAGGTGTCGCATCTGAACAATGACGAGCAAGTTAGGTTTTTTGAAAAACAGATGGAGTATCTGGTGAAGAACAAAACGATAGCAAGGGATTTTGATACAACACAGAGTGTGCTAAAGCAGGTGTACCTTCATCCAATCACTGACACACAGAATGCAGTCCTGTACTTCATGGAAAATCTGCACAAGAAGAATCAAGCAAACAAGAAGTACCACACATTGCTGAGGGAAATGCATCAGGCTATCATCGACAATCTGAAAATCGTACTTGCCATTGCCAGCGGCACGAAGGAGAAACTGGAGCGGGTGGACCGCATTATGAGTGAGCACAGGGATGAGAACGGCGACTTTGTGCATATCGGAGAGGAAGCCAAGTGGGTAGAGAGGATTTTGAACTGGTACAAGGAGCATCCGTATAACGTGCTGCATATCATAGACTCATACTTCCATGCAGAAGACCTTTATATTGTGAAAATGCTGATGGATGTGAATAATGGGTTGAACTGTTCGATACTGACCTGCAAGGATGTGGATGCACATAAGAACGAGTCATTAGATGATGTCTTTCAGAATGGATGGAACCGATGGTCGTCGGAATTACCAGGCCGTATCGAAGTGAAGTCATGCTGTTACAGGCATGACCAAAGAAATGCTCCTTTCCATGACCGCTGGTGGGTGTTACAGGATACAGAAAGCGATAAGGCTGTGGGACTGCGGATGGCATCGGTGAGTACAATGGGAAACAGAATAGCAGAGGTAAGCGAGCTGAACGACGATGACATTGCATCGGCCAACAAGCTATGGACCCGATTTTTCCAAAATATGGTGCCGAAAGTGGAAAGTAGAGACCTGGACTACGATGAAGCGAAGCTCAGATAGGACTGTAGAACTTAGGTTTAATATGTCAGAAACTGAGAAGAAGAACAGGAGCAAGGCGATGTCGCTGACAGTGATGGCGTAAGCTATCTGGGGCCAGACTGCTGCCTATGCGATAGTGTGCGCTACTACCATCTCGAGAATTTGGTTGAACCAGCAAATATGATGCTGGATCGGTATGATATCTATTCAGTGAGCTTATGACTGGTGCAGGAAGGCCTAAAATTCATGCAGAGCAGTGAGGGCTTCAGGCAAACTTGCGAAACACTATGACGGCATCACGAAGATTTATACTTACGAGGCTAAGAGTATTTGCAAATACTGGTACTGTATCTTGGGTTGCTTTCAATGGGATTCTCAGGATTTGCCAATTCAAGATAACCTGCCTCTACAAGTGGTGTAATTGTGCGGTTAGATTCCTCGATTGATTTGAGATAGCCAGCCTTTCCATGATTTATGCTGCAGTGCGTGATACAGAGCAGAAATTTTGGATGTCCTTTTGCTTATTAGTTGGCCGGAGATGACAGTTGGTCACTAAGTCGGGGTGGACTTCTTCAACTTGGTTACTTTGCTTACCGACTTGGTTACTTTGAATTGATAAAAAGTAACCAAGTCTGTATCGAAAAAGTGTCTAAGTAACCAAGTCCGGTTAGTGCAGCATACGACCGTATGCTGTCCAATATGGTCTTAATGTGTCTTGAAGCCAACGCACCACCTCTGGAAATGACAGGGCACTATTGATAGCAGCCTTTCTCAGGAAAGCTGTCCATCTAACCTGCATCTGAGGATGGTCGGGGAAGTCTTCCCTGAAAAACATTGTGTCGGCATTATAGGCTGTATGACGATTCTCAAATGTGCGGTTGATGGCATCCTGTAAAATGGCAGATTCGTATTGGTATGATGTAAGCAGGTGGTAGATGTCGTAATAGTCTTTCATACGGCTGCTTTGATCTGCCAAATCTATGATGGCATGCATCTTCTCTGCAATTACGGTTTCTGTGGAGTAGGCAAGGATGCTTGCCTCGGGCAGTCCCTCCAACAACAGAGGATAGTCCAATGAAACAGGATGTGGTGTAACCACATCGCCAAACCCAACATCCATCGTGAGCACTTGCGCGATGGTGTCCATTGCCACTGGAATACTCAGACGGACACCATGGTAATCCTTGAACTCGGTGATGTTTTGGGTGACAATCTTGTCGCAAGCAAACTGTACACCATCCTCCTGGCAGTCAACCGCACATATCTCCCGGAACGCCTCTGCTATGCGCTCGCCATCATTGCTGATGTGAGTGCCAAGAAAGTCTATGTCCAATGTGGGACGGGCGGCAAACCTCTCGTAGGCGTACATCAGCGCACCGCCTTTCAGGTAGAAGTTCTCACGATAACGTGTCTGGGAAATACGATACAGCAGACGCTCCTGAAAGTATCTGGTCAGGATGGTCTGATAGAATACTTCCTCCTGCTTGGCTACATTGAGCAGCCTTGCCCTGATGGATTTGCCATAGTTTTTAACCTCACTCATAGTTTTAGTGCAATATACTGTTCAAGGATTCTTCTTACTCTCAGTCTGTCGGCATAGTCAAAAAGCAGGGAAAGGTTTCTGTCAGGTAGTGCCAGATAACTGTTTACCACTTCAGCACAAACGTCCATACCGACCTTGTTGCGGTATTTTATGGCATCACATACGCACCGCTCCTTATTATATATATGTATGTGATAGCCGCTGACTATCTGTTCTTCGATACCTATGTCAAACATCGTGTCAGTGATGTGATGCAGTTCAACCTTGGGGAAGATAGGGAGCTTGACTTTCCTACCTCTTTTCACGGCAATGTGGTAGGCTTGTGGCAGCGAGGTGGTGAGCCCATGCACGTTCCATGCGGAGAAAAGGCACAACACCCCACCCGGAACAATGGCTTGCACATCTATCATCGTGTCGGCCAACTGTTCGGCTGTGGCATATACTCCGCGCTTGATGCGTACCGTATCACCATCACGCACGCTGTCCAGCAGTTTATAGTATGCTGCCCTTCCTTCTTCCTTTGCCATTCCAGAGGAGGCAAAACTGTTGCTGTATTTCTTGCCTTCCATGCCTTTATACTTTATTTCGTGTACAAAGTTACTACATTTATTTCTAATTGTAGTTCGATTGTTCGAAAATATATTCATTAGCCATGATTTATTAACATATATTTGACAGTTTGGCACCTCCAATTGGTTTTGTATCAGATAATCTTACGTATGTCGTTCCGAAGTTGTTCGAGTATTCTTTGGTTAGCATCGCTTTCGATGTATCGACACATTTGCTTCTTGCTGTCCTTCTCCAACAGCTGTGTTTCTGTTCCTGCCAGCTTCCCGACAGCCTGTCTGAGGGAATGTTCGCTAAGGAGATCACTGACATCGGGGAACTGTCTTGTCATGGCAGTGGCATATTCCACTCCGTTGAGAAGAGGCAGTCGGAGTGGCATTTCCTTCAGTACGAAATATGGCAGAGCCTGAAGCATGGCAGACTGATGGGTTGTGACGTAACTACGGATGTAGGATATGACAGCCTCACCGCTGTCTGCTGGCAGATAGTCTATAAGAGGACATGCCTTGGACTTCTTCCGTCCTGGAGTCAATGGCTGTACATTCTCTTTTGCGGCTTCCGGCAGTGGGGCTGTTTCCGTTTTGGCATCAATGTCCTTCATCGCATCCTGTAATGCCCATTCGCAGGTTGTATCGTCTTTATTGGCTTTCTCCATAGCGAAATAGCGTTCCCAGTCTTCCTTTGTCCGATAACCGCCCTTGATGCTGACGGCAATGATGCTTTTTGATGCCAACGAGCATTTCATCCTGTCAATACGCTCTATATGGGGATTTGACATCTGTTTATCCAACATCGCCACCATGCTTTCGAAACTCTTTCCGTAAAACAACCAGCTCAGCAAAAGAGGAGCGGACAGCCGGACCTTCTTCTTCGGCTTCATGCCAACCATACGTCTGACTAAGTCCATCCATCTGCACTTCTGCTCAGTGTCAGGAACAGGCACGGAAAACATTTCGTCAATCTTCTGCGGAAGGTTCTCTTTGGAGACCAGAATAAAAACGGAGTCAAATGTCTCATCCCCATCATCGCCCCACGTCAGTTCCCATTCCCTTGCGATATGGCGCATCTGACCGCTGACAGCCTTGAATATCTGATAATAGAAGGTCTCATCACAGTTTGTCATGATGCGGGCAAACTCGTTATACTCTTCCCTGTGTTCTTTCTTCCATTTGAGGATTCTGGCTTTGAACGCCTCAAACTTTTCCTTGTTCTCTTTGTCCTTCATCATATGTCAGTCGAGCAGGTTTACAAGTTCTTTCTTCATTTCATCGTCTATCTTGCGGTAGCGGGCAAAGGCGCGGCTTCCCTCGGAGTGACCCGACATAGATGCTATTAGGTTGGGGTCTTTCACCTGCTTGTATAGGTTGCCTATGAAGGTCTTGCGTGCGGTATGGCTTGTAGCGACCTCCCAAAGCGGACGTGCCTCGTCCTGTCTGGTCTTTGGATTCAAAGTCCGAACCATACGGTCTATGCCCACGTGTTTGAGGATGCGCTTGATCATCTTGTTGTACATGGTCTGCGTGAACCGTGGCAGCAGGGCATCATCAAGGTCGGTGTAACGCGCAAGTATGTCCTTGGCCTTCTGGTTGAGAGGTACACGCACCGTACTGGCGTGTTCGTGCTTGGTCTTCTGAGGGATATACTCAATGCACCCATCGACGAGGTTTGCCTTGGTCAGCGAGTTAAGGTCACTCACACGGCATCCTATCAGACACTGGAACATGAACACGTCACGATATACGGCATAGCACGGGTCAAGTGCGCTAAGGTCGGCATAATAAACCTTGTCACGCTCCTCCAAGTTCAGGAAGAATGGGTCGCCGTACATGGGCTGGGCTATCTGGTACTGGTCAAAGGGATTGTTCTTGGTCATGCCCTTCTTGATGCACCATTTGATGACGGTGCGGATTCTGTAGAAGCAGCCTGTGATGCTGTTCTCGGAACGTTCCCACTTATACTTGCTTTCGGGGATGTCCTTGTAGAAAAGAGGGAACTGCTCGCCATAGGTATGTTCCTCCTGCATCCATCGCTTCAGGTCGCGCAGATCATCTGCGGTTATAGTGTCAACGTTGAGCTGGAATCCACGGCGGTGCATCACTTCCCTCTGGAATTGCTCGTACCTGCCAATCTTGTCTATATTGGCCAAGTGGTGCTTACGGCTGTCCGATGCCAGTATGGTTTCGTTAACATAGTGCTGAATCTGTGTCACCAAGCGGTATTCGTCACTCTTGCTCCCGGCATGGGAGTTGATGCCGGGGTGGTGGTATTCCTCAATCAAGGCTTGCAGCCACTTGCCGTCCACTCCCCGGTGGTACTCTTTGGCAATGAGGCGTGTGATGTTCTGTATCTCCTCGTCAAACTTCATGCGCTTCTCGTCCGAGACGAGTGCTACGCGGGATTTGTAGCCCTGCTTCTCCGCACTCCAGTGGTTGGGACTGATGGAGAGCTCGCTTGCCGCCTTGATATCTACGCCTCCCTTGTCGCGCAGACGGAAATACACCCGTGCGAGGTCGGTGACATTGTTCTTAGATGCGGTCTTCCTTATAAATGCGGTCACTTTCATAGTCTGTATGCTTCTTAGTTAATCATTTCAACGAGTTTGCGCTTCATGTCATCGTCAATGTTGCGGTAACGGGCAAAGGCACGACTACCCTCCACATGCCCGGACATGGACGCAATAAGATTGGGGTCGGGAACCTGCTTGTAGAGGTTGCCGACAAAGGTCTTTCGTGCCGTATGGCTCGATGCCACCTCATACAAGGGCTTCTGAACGGTCTTGTAGCCGTGGGTGTCAAGCACCGTCACCATCCTATCAATCCCGCAATGCTTCAGCAGTTCTCTTATACCATTATTATATATAGAGATAGGTTTGAATGGCAGCAGCCTGTCTGAATCGGAACCTTCATATTTGGAGAGTATTCGGAGGGCTTTCTTGTGCAATGGCACCCTGACCGTCTTTGCCTCGCATTTCTTTGTCTTCTGTGGCATATACTCTACGAAGCCGTCCTTCACGTTCTCCCTTGTCAGGCGGTACAGGTCGCCCACCCGGCAACCGATATAGCAGTGGAGGACAAAGATGTCACGGATGACCTCCAACCGTGGGGCAGAAGAGAGATCTGCCTCATATAGGATATTGCGTTCCTCAATAGAGAGGTAGAAGGGATCACCATACACGGGGACTTTGCACCCATACTGCAGGAATGTCTCATTGCTTGTATGGCCCATCTTCTTGCACCAATGGAGAAAAACGCAAAGAAGATTCATCGTGTTGATGATGGTAGTGCTTGACTTCTCCTTCGGTTTGTATTGGGCAGGGATATAGTCCTTGTAGAAGTCAGGATGTTCAAGATACAGCAGGTGCTCATTGGCTACATAGTCACGGAAGTCATTCATGTCTTCCAACGAGATAGTCTCGACAAAAAGATTGAACTCCTTGACTCCCATAATCTCACGGTTGTAGGCCACATATCTTGTCAGTTTACGGTACAGGTTCTCTATCTGCCCCTTGGTCTGTTTTGTTCCCTGATGCCGGCTGATATACTCTGAAAGTCTTGTCAGCAGGTTGGGATGCTTACGCTCATACGCGAAGTTCGGATGAAGCACATCCTCAATGACCTGTCTCAGCCAGTCTCCGTCTGCCTTGTTCCGGTCAAAGGATGCCTCTATCTGTTCAATGATGGCGGCAATCTGTTCGGGAATGCGCTTCTGCTCATTCTTGTCCACGATGCTGTTTCTGCGATACCTGAGCGCATCGCCGTCCCAATACTTATCGACCACCTGCAACCCGGAAGCGACCTTGATGTCGATTTCCTTGTCGCGCACACGGAAACAGATACAAGACATACCTGCCTTTCTGCTCTCTTTTACTTCTTTGAGATATACACTTGCTTTCATGTTCTTGTCGGTTTTATGCTTTCTGGGTGCAAAGATAATGTATTTCCCGTATATGTTCCCAATAATCCCGAAGAAACTTGCAAGCGATTAAAATGATTTAAGATATTGTTCCCAACGAATATACTTCAAAAAGTGCTGTATTACAGCGGTTTTATTTTCTCTTGTTATGCTTTTATTTTCATTTCGTGGCAAAATCAGGCTTATAAATTTCATAGGTTTAAGTTCCACGCTTCTTTTTTTAGGTCTTGGCGGACAGTTGGATAGGAATTATTAAACTGTTAAATACCGGATAAGATGAAACAAGTAAAAGCGCACATCGCCGTATCTCTGGACGGGCATATAGCCACGTTGGACAATGAACTGGACTGGTTGCCCGGTGAAATAAAAACTATCGTCGGCAAACACTGTCAGGAAGCCGACTGCCTGCTCATGGGAGCGAACACCTACAACTATATCTTTGAGCATTGGGGCGGGTGGCCGTACAAAAGCCAACGGTCTTTTGTCGTGTCGCACCACGATACCAATGTCACGCCGGGCTGCGGCGTGGAGTTCCTGACCGAAGAACCGCTGCGCAAGGTCTATGAGCTGAAACAGGCGCATGACATATTGGTGGTGGGCGGCGGCAAACTGCTTACCTCGCTGATAAAAGCCGAACTGTTGGACTGCCTGATCCTATACACCGTCCCGGTGATGGTGGGCAAAGGCATCGGTTTCATCGGGGAAACCTTCGGGTCGCAGTGGAAACTGTCGGAAAGCGGGGTGCTGGATGGCGGGGTTGTCCGTTCGACCTACTTGTTCGGGAAAACGGCATAAAAAACGCGCCCGGCTTGTTCTCCGGGCGCAATGGCACAATTCCATCGGATTGGCTACTTCTTCGGTTTTCCTTTCTTCTCCGGGAACGAGAAAGCGACATTGAACTGTTCGTCCAGCACCAGCGAAGCGTCGAAAGCCTTGCCGTTCTTGCCCTTGAAGCCTTTAATCAGCCCGGTCTTGCGTTTCATCACCAGTTCGACAATCTGTTTATCTGTAAGTTGTTTGTCGCACTTGCTGCGGAATATGGTCAGCGTACAGTCCACGTTGGAACACTTCGCCACTTTCGGGTAGAACAGGATGCGCCCGCTGCCGCACTTGGGACACGGGCAGGTCTCACCGCTGGCGAAGGACAACTGCACCGACAACAGTTCCGCCGTGATTTGGGCGGCATACACCTCGATGCCCTTGCGGAACGTGTCGGCATCCATGCTGCCCGCTTCTATCTTGGCGAGGGCGGTTTCCCACATGCCCGTCATTTCGACATCGGCAATCTTCTTGTCCTTGACAATCCGGTAAACGGCAAGTCCTTTGTCGGTCGGCACAAGGTTCTTCTTCTCCCGCACGATGTACTGGCGGGCAAACAGTGTCTCGATAATCGCCGCACGTGTGGCTGGCGTACCTATCCCGGCATCTTTTAGGCTGGCTTTCAGTTCGGCATCCTCCAGTTCCTTCCCGGCGTTTTCCATTGCCGCCAACAGGCTGCTTTCCGTGTGCAGCGGTTTCGGCTTGGTCTGCTTTTCGAGCAGATCCACGCCGGAAAACGGCAAGGTCTGTCCCTCTTGAAGCGGCGGCAGGGTGGCGGCATCTTCATCTTCGGTGTCCTGCTCACTGAACACGGCACGCCAACCCGCTGTTTTCATCACAGCCCCTTTTACCGTGAAACCGGTATCTCCGGCGGACAACAAGGCGGTGGTAACGTCCTTCACACACTTACCCGAAAAGGCTTCCAGCATACGCCCGGCTACCAGTTCATAAACCGCCCTCTCGTCTTTGGAAAGTTCACCCGGCAGGTTCTCGGTAACAATCAGGGCATGGTGGTCGGTTACTTTGCCGTCATTCACGCTGCGGCGGTTCAAGGTTGTGCCATTCAACCCGGCGGCATATCCGGCAAAACGGGGGTATCGCTCCAAAAGGGCGATGCGTTCCGGCATTTCCTCGAAAACATCCTCCGAAATATAGCGGCTTCCGGTTCGGGGATAGGACATCACTTTCTTCTCGTACAGGCTCTGCGCTATGGAAAGCGTCTTGTCCGCCGAAAAATTCAGCTTTGTGTTCGCTTCCTTTTGCAGCGTGGTCAGGTCGTACAGAAGCGGCGGTTCTTGGGCGGTTTCTTTCCTTTCAACGGACTTCACCACAAGCTGCCCGGCATCCTTTGCCCGTTGCAGGGCGGCTATGGCTTCGGGCTGCTGTTCCCATCTGGCAGTCGATTGGGCGGTGAAACCAATTTCCCCGCTGGCGGTACTGGCTTTGAGTTGCCAAAACTTGGTCGGAACGAAATTCTTGTTCTCCAGATAACGGTCGCATATCATCATAAGCGTAGGTGTCTGCACCCTGCCCAGCGAGAACACGCCCTGCCCGGCGGCTACGCTCAACGCTTGGGTGGCGTTTATCCCTATCAGCCAGTCGGCTTCACTGCGGGACTTGGCGGCAAGATAGAGGTTATCGTAACGTTCGCCCGGCTGCAAGTTTTCCATGCCCTCCCGGATTGCCCTGTCGGTCAGGCTGCTTATCCACAGCCGGACAAAGGGCTTGTGGCAGCTTAGGTAATGGAAGATGTAACGGAAGATTAACTCGCCCTCACGTCCGGCATCGGTGGCGACAATAATCCGGTCGCACTGGTCGAGCACCTCCTTAATCACTTTCAACTGCTTCAACACGCCGGGGTCTGCCTTGTACCCTTTTTCGGTTTTCACCTGACGGGGGATTAGCTGGAAGTCCGCCGGGATTATCGGCAGGCTCTCCCTGCGGAAGTTCGCCACGCCGTAGGCTTCCGGCATGGCAAGCTG